>Ga0207789_1000031_pt1 | contig 177918 bp, 174 predicted proteins | sample HigsolmetaGSP12D_FD_184840 | JGI IMG/M metagenome (GOLD analysis project Ga0207789, IMG submission 184840) | High solid enriched microbial communities from the Joint BioEnergy Institute, USA - SP1-2-D (SPAdes) | ecosystem: Engineered > Bioreactor > SSF (Solid state fermentation) > Aerobic >... | reverse complement strand
CGCCAGCAGCAGGAACCCACCGAAGCGACTCAGGGGCGGCTCAATGCCGCTCCTGAGCGCCGTAGGAATCTCCGGCCTTCAGACCGGGGAGGATGTCAACTCGACCAAGATGTCATGGCCGGCGGGAACGGGTTCAGGCAAGGAGATGTCGAGCAGCGCCTCGGGATGATTGATGGGCAGCGGACGTTCATAGCCGACGGCTTTCATGCGAAGGAACTCCTGGCAACACGCATCGCAGCGCGGCTACCCTGCGGCCCGCCACGCGCTCGAAGGGGAAAAAAGGGTTCCGCACGACCGTAGCCGGCCGCGCGGCGCTTGACGCGTCAGAACGGTTGTATATACGTAAAAACGTAAACAACGCTACAAGCACATGTTTTGCTTGAACAAACTAACGATCGACCAGGAAACAATGTAAATTCATGCCCACCTTCCTGGCCTTTGTTAACAGAACAGTCGAGCCCCCTCTCTATCGTATTACCACATCCACGTCGCGGACACAGACGTCGACGCTGAGGCGGCCGATCAACCAGCGGGACTGGCCGAGCGCAGCTAATGAGCTACGCCGATGGGTCTATGGGGGCGGAAAGGTGCTGCCCGGGCTGGTGACTCGGCGGGAAGCGGAGGTTGCTCTGCTTCTCTGACCTGGCGCTTTACGCACGGAAGATATCCACCTTCGTTTCAAGGCACTTGCGCAAGCTCAGATCATTTGCGCCCACCTCGAACCAGCCTCCAGGTTTCTGGAAGAAGTCCAACCCCCGGCCAATCTTGATCACCCAGCCGTTGTCGATACGAATCTCCCGATCGTGCATGTTCGGGTTGAGCTTTACCTCCAGCTCTACATCTAACTCCAGCAGGCTCTGCTTCAATTCATCAAGCTTCTCTGCGATATCAGCTAACTGGGTCTTGTCGTCGTAGCTAGTGATCAAGCTGATTTTCTTCACCGTGCCAGCCTTCAGCACCGCTTCGCAGAAGCGGACGAAGTTCTGAATCTGGTGTTGCAGCCGGATGTAGGGGTCTTCGACGACAACAGACTTCGCGCCTTGCAGATAAGGGCCGATGATCGACTCATAGCTGTACCCAGTATCGCCATAGTGGATGGTGAAGTGCTGTTCTTTGAGCTTAATCGGTGATGGGTCGCTCGCAGTCAAAGCCGCCTCCGGTGGCGGTGATATCGGCTTCGGTACCGCTGGAGAATCCGACACAGCACGCGCTGGTTGCGCAGCGGGCCGAACTTCGACCGCCTCAGTAGGCTGCCCATCCGCCTGATTTAACCGACGGCGCGCCGGCTCTTGCGTTGCCGGCGCATCCTTCGACTCGGGGCAGAAGACCACCACCTCTTCACCGCTGGCCTTGAAGTAAGACAGATTGATCCGGGCAAACTCGTCATCCGGCTTGCGCTTGTTCATCTGCTCCTTGACGCGTCGGCGGTACTCGATGGCGTAGGCCACGTATTCTTCGAACTCTTCGTCCGTCGGCGGCCCGTTCGGGTGCAGGACCTTCAAAAACGCGCAGACAGTCTTCTTGATGCTTTTCTCGTCACGCCCCTCGATGGCCTTGCCAAGTCGGATGCGCTTGCTCACTTCCTCATACCGATTCGTGTGCTTGAACTGGTAATGGAAGGCCTCGGCCAAGTAATCAGTGATGAACCCGTAATTGCTGGTCAAGAACTCGCTGCTGTTCTTCGGCATCTCCCAGCCTGGGATGTAGGCGGCGAAGCGGTCCATCACGGCCAGGTCGAACTCCGGCGGCAAGGGCTGAAACAGGTCGTGCTCGTTGGAATTGACCACCTGCTGCACAGACACATCGATGTTGCCAACAAAGCTCAGGCTTGCATCAGCGATGACTTCGGCCCCTCGCGAAAAGCGCCCGTTGGCCATGAAGTCCTTCATGATCTGGATAGTGTCTGGATCGCGCACTTTGATCCCGCCAACCTCGTCAAACGCGACCGTGTCCCAAAATCCAACCAGCCCAACCTTGCGACGTGCGTTGTTGTAGAACAAGGTAGCCTTGGTCGCCTGCCCGCCCGAGATCAGCGTGGCGTAGGGCGAGAACTCACTGAAAAAATAGGACTTGCCGGTGCCGCGAGGCCCCAACTCGATGTAGTTGTAGTTGGGCTCCACCAATGCAGCCAACCTGGCGATGAAATGCATCTGCACGCGCTTCGACAGCCTGCTGGGTTCCAGCCCCACAGAGCGCAATATCACCGCAAGCCACTCATCACGCGTGAAAGCTGCTCGGCCTTCTGCATAGCGGTCGAAGTCGAAGCGGGTCAGCTGGATTGGCCGCAGATCCTCAATGGAGAACGCATAGTCATCCTCGTCGATGTCGTTGTGCGCTAGGGTGACCTCGGCCCAAATGCCGCCCTCCAGCAACCTGTCGTTGTCGCGGTAGAACTTCTCGGCAATCGCGATGCGCTGCGAGTTGAAGTTCTCCAATGAGGCCCAGTGCCGCTTTTCCTTCTCGACATACCGAACATGGACCTTGTCGATGAACCGGTGCTTGCCCTTGGTGGCGACCTTGGACTGCGCGGCATTGGCCTCATCCGGCCGCACGTAGTTTTCCTGCAGCGTCGACAGAACGGCCTCCATGCCTGCATCGATCTCTGCCTGGTCGTTGCTCGCGCAATACTTGGCGAGCAGGAACTCCAGGACGAAAGTCGGGACGTTGGTTCCCTTCTTGATCCGGTGCACTAAGTCCTTGCGCAGCACCTTGCCGTCGAAAGTGGCGTTTAGTTTTTGGTCGAGTTCGTCCATAGGGCTCATTCCGTATAGTCGGTTTCAAGCGCCAGATTGCTGTAGGCTGCCGAGGTTGTGGGGTTTAGCGCTACAACATTGAACTTGCCTCTGAACTCATCATCCATTCGCAGCGCAATCTGCTTGCGCTGGCCTGGCATCAGGGTCACGGTTCTGGTCGCGGGGTTCACATCGCCGCCTGGGCGCGGCTCTCCCACCACCTTCCCCTTGCTGTCCTGCGCTTCCAGCGAGATCTCCAGGCTCACGTCCTGCGAGAACATGTCGTCGGCTACTAGCATCACCTCGATGACCGGCAATCGCGTAGTGATTCGTTTGGCGCCGTTCTTGTAACTCAGCTCCACCACCACCTTGCGCAGGTCCGCATGGGCGGCGGTATCCAGACGCGCAATCAACACTGGCACGATAGCCTCGGCCAGCGAAGCTCCGCCGTGAAAATACAAGTGCCCTGAGCGATAGGGCGCCATGCTGCGCGGTAGCGCCACTTGGGCGAAGTCACCGCGGATGCCGACCTTCTCGGCGCTGACGACCAGGCTGTGATCATCGGCGGTGCCGTCGCCCAGCATCATGCGATCGTGGGCATTGACGGGCCACTTCCCCTGCGGTTTGACGCACACATCGCCTGCCTCTGCTTGTGTGTTCAGGAAGAAGCCGTGATCGGTCACGATCACGGCTTCCTTGAAGCCCATGCCGCGCAACTTGTGCAGCGCCACGCGGATCAGCTTGAGCGTTCCGGGAATCAAGCCGAGTGTGGTTTCCGGGTTGCTTTCGAGCTGGCTGTCGATTTCGCTGGAGCGCAGCACCAGCAGATCGACGGTCTCTGCGATCTTCGGCTTGCCGCGAACAAAATCGTTGAGCAGCATTTCCGCGAAGCGGTCGCCGTACTTTTTTTTCAGAATGCCCATGCGCTGCGTCACATTGCTCACCGGCACACCGTCCAGTTTGGGTACGAGCGATTCGTTCTCCAGCGTCAGGGTCAGCCCGGTGCGGGCACCCGGCAGCAAGCTCGCCATGCCCACCGGCGTGATGGTCGGTAGCTGCGCATAGGCCGCTTTCAGCTCGACAGGCCCATCTTCCGCCAGCAGCTTTTCGAGGGCCACGCCTAACTCGTAGCGCAGGGCGTCCACCATCAGGTAGGCCACCTTGCGTCCGCTTTCCTTGAGGCGATCAGCCACCAGCCGATCAAAAGCATCGGCGTTGGCCAGTCGCCCAGCCGGCGGCCATCCCGTAGTCTCGATGTGCTTCACGAAAACGCCTTGGACCTTTTCGGCCAAGCGCCGATAGCGCGCTCGAGCCTGGCTGATCACTTCATGCATCAAGCCATGTGGGTCAAGGAAGTCACCTGCCGCTTGCTCAAACTCGCGTTGCAGGCGATCTGCCTCGCGTAGGCTACCCAGGTAGAAATCGATCAGCTCCGCCTGAGAACGGGCATGGTCTGGCAACTGGCGTTCAAAGTCTTCGCAGGCCTCCACCAGGCTCAAACCAGAGCGCACCAACTCCCACTGAGCCTGGCTTTCGCCCTTGCCGAGCCATACCGAGCTCTTGTGGCGGGTCAGCACCCGGCGCGTGGCATCGGTGTCGCCATTGACAATGCCCTTGATTGCCGTGCGCAGGAAGGTCCGTTCCTCGAATGGGAAAGTGTCACGCTCGCCCAAGTCTTCAATTGCGCTACAAAGATCAGGCAGGTTGAGTTCCTTCTCGATGGCTTCTGCGCGCTCAATGTATGCCACGCGTGACTTCGGATCGCTGCGCAGACGGTCGCACACATCCTCGACGATGGGTCTGGCTTCCATCGGTGCGTGCGGTACCCCCTTCAAGGTGTCCGGCAGCGCCACTGGTAAATCGAACACGAATTCACTGAACAGCACATAGCGCCACAGTTCATCCGCCAGCGCGGACCAGGTCTTGCCGCGCGTCTTCACGCTCAGACCCAGGGTCGTGCGGAGGAAGTCACGCGCCTCTTGAAACCAGCCTTCCTGCCCCTTGAGCGCTTCGGATTGGCTGGTAGTGGGAGCCAGCAGTGCGGCCAGAATCTCGCGGCCGGACTCCACCCGCAATGTGGCTCGCAACTGGGGCCAGCTCACACCGCCGCCAATGGCATCGATCACCGCAAAGGACGGCCCGCCGGGGTTGTCGGCGAACAAACGGCGAATTTCGGTCGCGTGATCCGGCCTGGCGCGCAGGCACAGGTTCAGATACTCATCGCCATCGTCTTGCGGAAACACCGCGCCGCATTCTGCGTACAGGGCGAACGGGTCAGTCTGCTTCTGTTCATCGGTTTCTGGGCGCTTGGCTGGCACGTAGATCAACACCCCTTCCAGCGCGGCCTTGGGCTGCCCCACCTCGCGCAGCGCCAGCAGCGCCGCCTCGCGGCTTTCGATGCTGCTTTCAGACGCATCCACCACCCGCACCTTGTCAGCCATCAAATCGAAGCACAAGTCGCGGTAACGCCGGGCCGGGTCGTACACCACCAGACAGCCTGCCTGCTTCAGGCGCGGCCGCAGCACGCTTTCACGGATGAATTCAGCGATGCTCATTCATCGCCTCCGGTCTTCTTCTTACCGCGTGCTTTTTTCGGCTTGGCCTCGGGCTCGATGTAGAGATCCTCCAGCCCGTGAGCGATGGCCAGCGACTTGTCGGTCTTGCACTTCTCGCGCACGCGCTCGGGCCAGTAGTTCATGGCGAGCATCGCCCAGTCGTAGTCGCCTTTTTCCAGCTTGGCCCAGGTGTCCTTCAGAACCTTCTGCCAGGGCCTGTGGCGGAACAGCGGCCACAGCGGACAGGCAGAAATCTGCACGCCGTCGTCGTGGTGGGGCTTATAAGTCGGCGCGAGCTTGAGCAAGGTGTCACGCAACTCGATCAGCTCCAGCTCGAAGGCTTGCAGGGCCTCGAACTGCTTTTCGTCGTCGCGGGTGCGGGCCGTGCCCTTGTTGCGCAGTGCCGTCACGTCAGCGCCGACTTGTCGGAGCTTGGGCTCGATGAAGTCGTTGATCGCGGTATAGCGCGTCTGGCTGGTCAGGCTGGGGTAATAGACCCACAGCGTGTAGCTGCCGGAGGCGGTGGCGAGCGGCCAGTAGATGGGCGCTTTGCGGCGACTCTTGGAATAGCGTTGCAGGTGGAAAGGAAAGAAGTCGCGCCGCAGCCACCGGCGCACGTCGTCCGGGATGGGCGCCCCGACGCGGGCGAGCACCTCTTCGACCAGACGCGCCAGGTCGTGCGGGTGGCCCGGGTCGTCCACCAGAATGCCTGGGTGACGATGAAACGGTTCCGCCCCCTCGGGCAGCATGCCCGGGCTCCGGGCGGGCAGCGGGTCGAAGGGGTCGGGCGCTGGCGGGGCGGCGCGCTCGCCGGTGGCCAGCCGCCAGTCGAAGCGGCCAAAGGCCACGCCGACGGCCCAGGCGAGCAAGGCATCCTGCGGCGGGGCGCTCGCGGCCTCGTCGTCCTCGTCGGCATCGGTATCGTCATCTTCGTCGGCATCGGCTTGCGGCGCTTCGCCGTCCCCACCGGGCTGACTTTGCGCCGCCTGCCGGTCGGCCTCGGCAAAGCCATAGAGGTCGAAGGCGATGGCATCGATCTCGGCTTGGATGCGCGAGAGTTCCGCCTCGATCGCCGCCGGGTCGAAGGGGCCTAAGCGGTCGCGCAAGGCAGCGGGCAGCAGAAAGGCGTGTGAGGCCTCTTCGATGGTGTCGAGCGTGCGTTTGAGCGACCAGGCGCGGCTGGCGAGTGTGGCAAGTTCTTGATTAATAGTTTCGGACATGCGTGGAAAAGGGGTTCTTTGAATTACCCCGGCTTCCCACTTACGATGATCAGCTGTCAGATAAACTAAGTATTGGAATGCTGTGGAGTTTAGAACCATCATTTCCGCAAGACCCACTCCGTGTATTCCCATTCCCGCCACTGAAAATACAGTCCCTTTCGGCATGATTCGAGGCGCAAAACCGAGATTGGTGTAGCTGGTGTAAGTCAACCCCGGCCGGAAGTAGAAGTCTGGATTGCGTATCACGCTTCCAGAAAATGCATCCATCTCCGCCCCCTCCTGCGCCCAGTTCACCACCAGATAGACATCGGCATAGAAGGGCGAATAGGCGCCGCCCTTGGCAAAGGGGAACCACTTGCTCCCCAATGCGTCGGCGGCCACTTCCCACCAGGCGCGCACGAAGCGGAAGTCGTCGGCCGTTGCGAGCCCCTGCTTGACCGTGCGCCCTTCGCTCTCGAAGCGCGGCAGGCGCTGGAAGGTCTGGCGCACCGCGTCCGAGACCCAATAGGCAAAGGGCTTGCCGGGCACGGCGGCAAAGGCGTCGGGGGCGACGGCAAACAGGCGGGGGTCGACCTCGCCGCGCCGCAGCCGGGTGCAGACGGCATGCAGGGCGGCGGCTTTGTCGTCGTCGGCCAACAGGCGCAGAAACTGAGTCATCGGCATTTCTCCAACACATAGGCGGCGGCTTCGACCATCGCGTCATCCATCACGCCGTGGCCCAGGTCGGCCATCACCTCCGGCCTGGCCTGCCCCAGCACCACCTCTTCGCGCCACTTCTGGAAGCTGGAGAGGAAAAATCCGGTGCGCGAGGTGATGGCACCCAGCCGCCCGCCTGGGCGCAGCAATTGCAGGCCGCGTTCGACGAAGATGGCCAACAGGTCGTTTTTGCTGCGCGGGTAGGCGCGGGCGAGCCGGTCTTTGCTGCCTGCGGCCAGCGCGCCAAAGGGCGGGTTCATCACCACCACATCGAACACCTCGTGGCACAGGTCGATGAGCCGCAAGCCCTGCAAGGCATCCTGGGCAAACAGGCGGCCTTGGTAGCTGGCTTGCGCTGCCTGGGCGAACTGGGTGAGTGCGGTGCGCAAACGCGCCTCCGCCTGCTGCCAGCTTTCCTGCTCCTGCTGCGCAAAAAGTCCCGTACCTTTTCCGACGTAGACCTGACGGATCAGCTGCGGCAGCTCGCACTCGACCTGCAGCAGCACCCCCAGCTCCGGCAGGCCCTTGAGCAGTTGCAGGGTCTTTTCGAACAGTTCAGCGTCACGTTGATCGAGATGCGCGGCAAACTGCTGGCGCAGCGCGCGTTCCGCGGGGGGGGCGATGGCGGCGACGACATGGCCGCGCCCGATCGAGGGGCGGTCTTTGGCTTTCACGCCCGCATCGTGCCAGGCGCGCTGCGCCCGCAGCCACAGCGCCAGCGAGGCGATTTGCACGGCGCGCGGGTCGATGTCCACGCCGTAGAGGTTGTGCTCGATGATCAGGCGTGGCACGTCGCGCAGAAAGGCGGCCTCGTCGTCGTAGGTTTGGCTCAGCGGTTTCAGCGCCGCCCGGGGCTGGGTGGACACATCGAGTGAACCGGGGCCGTGCTGCTGCTCCCAGGCCCAGGCTTCGCGGTAGATCTCGGTGAAGAGGTCGAAGGCATAAAGGCCAAAGTGCATCGAACCGCAGGCCGGGTCCAGCAGCTTCAGGGTGCGCGGGTCACGCAGCTTGGTGGCGGCGGGGGGCGCCTCATCGGGTTTCACCAGTAGGTATGCGCAGCGCTCGCGCAAGCAGGTTTGCCCGCCCGTGGCGTTGAACCACAGCCGGCCCAGGGTGTTGTCCACCAGGAACTCGACCACGTAGCGCGGGGTGAAGAACTGGTTGCGCACCGCCAGCTCGCGGCTGTTGCGCGGGGCCTGGCTGGCCTCGCGCATGGCTTTGCGCTCTTCCTTGGAGTTGAAGTATTGGTAAATCCAGCCGATGGTTTCGTCCTCGCTCCACAGCGGGGCGATGTCGGCGTCGTTGATCAGATTCAGGACTTGCAGCAGCGCGGCCTCGCGCGGGAACAGGCGGCCCTGCGGTGAGTAACGGTCGAACAGGCCCGGCAGGTCTTGGGCCAGCTCATCGAACACGCTGAACAGGTACACGCGGTAGGCATCGCCGGTTTCGCCTAAGGCTGTGCCGGCCAAGCGCGCATAGAGCTGGAAGCCCTTGGATTGGAAGCCATTGCCCACCGATTCCACCAACAGGCCGCGCGCCTCGGCCATGCGCAGCGCCGCCAAGCGATTGAGTACGGTGAAAGCCTGCTCGCGCACGATACGGTCCAGCCCCTGCATGGCGTTCATATCGCCGCTGGCGGTGTAGTGCGCCAGGGTGTCGCGCAGGATGCGGGCGGTTTCGCGCTGGGCGTCGTCGATGTGCCGCAGGCTGGCGAGTTCCGCCACGGCGCCCGCGCTCGGGTCTAGCCCAAAGTCGTTCTGTAGTTGGCGGGTGAATTCCGCCTCCAGCACCCGGCGCGCATCGTTGACGAAGCGCTGCAGGCGGTTTCTGGTTGCTTGGTCGAAGGCCATCAATCGATTCCTATTGTTCTGTGACCGCTAACTGTGAAACGGGCGCTTGCCAATCCTGGCCAAAGTGAGCGCGCAGGCTCTCGATGGCGGGCGGCAAGGCGCCGTAGCAGGTCACGCCCAGATAAGTGGCAGCGCGCGTGGCTCCCACGTACAGGTATTTGTCGAAGAGCGCTGGATGCAGTGCGGCGAGTTGGTCGATACCCACAAAGAACACCGCTTCGAACTCCAGGCCCTTGATATGCTGGATATCGAACACGCGAACGTTGCTTTCCTGGCCGACCGTCTGACCCTCGCGGCAGGCAATGACCTGGATGTTGTGCTCTGCCAGCGCAGCGTTGAGCTTCTCGGCTATGGGGGCCACCGCATCTTCGGTATTCACAAAGATGGCAGTGGATGGCAATTGGCCAACGAAACGCTCGATCTCACGAATGCGATCTGCCAACCAACTCACCACGATTGCTGTGTCTGTGGCGTGCTCCAGAAGCGCGGGCGCTACGCCGCCACTATCCACATGTGCGGGCAAGCTGACCTTCTGCTCGGTGCCGCCGACGGCGCGGATGATGGCGCTGGCCAGATCGCTCAGTTGCTTGCTCTGCCGGTAGGAGACGGTGATCTCCTTGATCTCGAAATCGGCAAAGACCCACTTCATTTCGTCGGCAGATCGCGCTCCCCAGGTGGTCAGGCGCTGGTTGAAGTCGCCGCAGGCAAAGAATGAGCGCAGCCGTGGATGTGCTAGAGCGGCCATGCAGGCAAGCTGGATAGGCGAAAAGTCGGTCGCTTCATCCACCAAGACCTGGTTGCGGTAGCGATCCAGGATGGGCCGGAGTGCCGACCAAGTGGGGCTGTCGATGTCGCGCTGCACGTTGGGCCGGCTGATCAGGTCGCTTGCGGCGCGCAGAATGGCGAGCAGCACAACGTCCAGTTCGAGCGGATGGATATCGCGGGCGTCGAATCCTTCGCTGCGATACCAGATCCCGGCTTGCTGGCGTTCGCGCCGGAACGCACGGTAGCGCTTCGGAATGCCGTCGAGATAGCGCTTGACCGGGTTCACGAAGCGGCGCGCACTGGTCTGCACCAGAAGAGTCGCGCCCACATCGGCGCGGTCGGTTTCCGTCAGGCCGCGATCAGCCAGCCACTCGATGATCTTGCCGTTACGCGACGTCTTGCTGACCGCGCGCTTCGAAGCTGCAGCCCGAGCTTGGGCCCGCACGGCTTGCATGTAAGCGTTGAGTGCGGCTGTGCGATTGACGCGACCGGTACGTAGTGCCGTAATGTCTTCTTCCTCGTCAGCATCGAGATCATCTTGTTCGTCTGCATCGGTGGCCTGTGCTTGTTGCAGACCCTCGATGAAGCGCGCCAACTCATCCAGAAACGCTCGGTTGCGGTTGAGCTGGAGGTTGAGTGCGGCTTTGATCTTGCCGTCAGAGGCTTCTTTTAGGCTGGCAACGAGCGCCTGTACTTTGGGCATCTCGGCTGCCAGGGACTCGAAGGTGGACGCCAACGAGCCATTGCCAACTTGCGTCAGAATGCTATGCAGCCGGGCGCCCAGGCTCTGGACATCTGGCGCCTTGGCTTCGCGCAGCATGTTGGCCGCTTCATGCAGTTCTTGCACGTAGACATTGCGCTGCCATGTATTGAAATCTTCGAACCAAGGAATCGGGCGATCCAGCGCCTCTGCGCTCAGGCTTGGCAGGCCGTCTTTCAGGACAAAGGTGCCGCCACCTGATGCGGTTCTGAGTACGCCGAGGGCGTTTCTGGCCAGCTCGCGCCGGTAGTCTTGCCAGGTTCTGATGCGCAAATCAGAGGCGGGAACGCCTTCACGAGCGAAAGCCTCCTTGAGGTACTGCTTGAGCAATTCGGTGGGCGTGAACATCAGCCAACTATTGGCGTGCGCGGTGCCCTGAGCAGCGGCCATCGTCTCAACCAGACCTCGTTCGTCCTCTCCCAGAAAGGCAGTGTCGAGCTTCTGGCCGAGACGACGGATCAAAGTCGTCGTCTTACCCGTGCCTGGCGGCCCAAGAATCAGCAAGCGCTTGTCGAGGGGAAGGCGAAAAATCTCATCTTGGTATTGATCCAGAACGGGCTGATCGCGCAGCTCCATCTTGGTGATGACGCTGCGGCGCACGCCGTCGATGATGTTGGCCTTGACGGTTTCTTCGGCCAACAATTGCCCCAGGATGTCTTCGGTGACCTCTTCTACAGTGACCTCTGTTAAAAGCGCTCGCAACGACTCGATAGTGAGTGGGCCAAAATGCTCGGCTTCCACCACGGTGTCGCGCGAATCCCAGCCATCGGCCAGCACGGTTGGGCGAAGCAGAGCGCGCTCCAAGACCTCGACAACGGAGCCATTGGGCAGGGTGAATTCAGCCCCGATTGCCAAAGAGGCCAGACGACCAACCGGGGCACGGTAACTGGCCAGGTTCTGAAAACCAGAAACCGGCGTGGTTCGGCAGATGTAATAGGTACGCTGTTCGCCTTCTTCATCCACCACAACGACACGGGCGATCGCAGGCTCGGCCGCCAAAATCTGATAGCTCTCCCGGTTGGCCTGACTGATCTGATCCAGTTTCTGGATGGCCAAACTAGACATCATCGTATTGACGCTCGCCAAGGCATCGGGGCCCAGCGTTCGCCCATCGTACAGATGGCGTTTCGCAGCCGTAGCGATGCTGTCGAGCTGGGCAAGCGCCTCGCCAGCGACTTGCTCGATGTGCCGCGTGAACTCGGTCGTCAACTCCATACTTTAGCCCCTGTCCGTTCCAAGTTGGTCGCTGACGACAAAAGACACCTCGATCTCAGTATAAAGACCAAGCTGCGCCTTGATTTCGTGGAGCTGCCGAATCAGCGTGTCGATGTCTGCCGCAGAGGTCATCTTCACGGGCACAGTGATCGACTTGGTAAGCTTTGCTGGACCTTTCTCGCCGGTCTTAGCGCGATCTTCTTCCATGCGTTGGCGCAGACGTTCTTGGCCTTGGCGTTGAATCGAGCGCTTCAGGTCGTCGAAGGTGCTGTTAATGTCGTAGTCGCGTGCCAACAGCTTCTTCAGCCCAGACAGATCCTGCGTGACTTCCAGCGCCAGACCATCCAGTCGGCTCACGGCGTTGCCGCGCTCCTCCTGGGTCAGCTCTTCCCACTCGGGGAGGCGTTCCAAATCTTCGACACCTTCTTTCAGACGCAGCTTCTGCTGTTCTGAAAGCGTGATGACCGCATCGCGCACGCGAGCCTTCAAATGGGTCAACAGCGAATTGAAGTCGGCCGCGTGTTTATAAAAGTCTTCTTTACCTAGGCGCTCTGACAAGGTTGCCAGGTCTTCGGCGAGTTCGCGGCGCAGCTCCCCTGGCACACCCGTGTCGGGCAAGGCTTCGATGTCGCGGCGATGGGCTTGCAAGTCGCGCAGGGTGGCGTCGAGCCCATTGTCGAGGGCGCGCTTCACTTCCTGTGCCCACCTGAGGTTGTCGTAAATCACGGAGGTTTCAGCCCCCAGGCGCTGTGGCGCGTCTGAGGCATCGGTGAACAAGACATCGGCAATGTCCTGGTTCAGCGTGCGCATGCGTTCGCAGCCGGCCAGCCCGAGGCTGTAGAGCTTTTCGGCCAGCGCGCCGTAGTCGTGCTGGAAGCGCGGGAAGTGCTTGGCCGCCGCCTTGCTAATATCTTGCTCCAGCGGGATCACCATGTCGCCCACCAGTTCGGTGAGCCGTTCAGCGGCACGCGCGAGGGTTTCGATGGACGGGCGCTCGTCGCGCAATGCGACTCCGATCTGCTTGAAAGAGTTGTTGGTCTTCAGCGCATCGATCGCCTGCTGGCCTGCGGCTGTGACCTCACGCCCGGAGACCTTGAGCTTGATTTCGCCCGCCATCAGCATGGCGGCGATGATGTAGCGCGTGGTGTCCGGCGACCAGCCGAACGGGGCACTGCTGAAATCGTCGAGCAGGCGCTTGCCATCGACCGTGCCCCGCTTGTCGATGTAGTCGCGGATGCTGATGATCGCCTTGTGGTCGGTCTTAAACGAGGCACGCCCCGCGACCGTCTGCACCAAACCCAGTGGATCCAGGCTGCTGCCAATGGCAGCGGGGTTGGCGACCTTCAGGAGCTTCTCGGCGGTGTCGGTGCTGACGCGAACCGGGGCTTCCACGTATCGATCGAACACCTGCTCAGCGACATCGGCGAGCAGCTTCCTGGCGGCCTCCAGCAGGTCGGCATCCAGCGCCGACACCGCCGTGGCCTGTCCCCGGAACACAAACGAGCCGGCTTGCAGGGTTTGCTTGATCTTGCTCTGCAGCTGGGTCGCCAGCTTGGCAGCACGGTCGAGCTGGCCGGTACAGTAATCCTTGACCTCTTGGTCGGGTTCATTGCGGTGCAGTTCGGCAATGCGCTGGCAACGATAAATTTCGTTGGCCAGGTCGTCCAGCTCGGGATTGGCGCGGGCCAAGAGCCCGATGATGTTCCGCCCCGCGCGGCTGCGCGAGTCGTCCAGCATGCGATTCTTGGCGGCCTCGTAGTCGCCGGCGGGCACCAACTCGACGACTGTCTGGATGGTGCTCTGATCACCGGCCAGGCTGGTGATGGCGCTGCCGGACTGGACCTTCAGCCCCGTTGCAACGGCCATCGTGCCATGGAGACTGACACGGGGCAGCGGGTCGAAAGCCTCGCGCAACGCATCGTTGAAGATGCGCTTCACGTCCACGCTGCGCAGCGCAATGGCGCCGCGCTCCTGCTCGATATCCCGCAGCTTCTCGCTGAGGAACACGAGGTTGCCATCCTTCTCGCCGAGCGGCACATGCACGTCGTTCAGCATCTCTTCGACGGCCTTCTTGACCGTATCGAGCTGCGAAGCCGCCGTGACTGACGGGTGCATCAGGCTGGCGACGTTCTGCACTGTCACCGGCAGGTTGCCGAGGATCTGCAACACGGCGACGGACTTGGCGATGTCCTGATGGAGTTGTGAATCTGGGAAGCGGATCTGCACCTTGCCGACCGCCTGGTGGATGGACGGGAAGGCGCGGCGGATGTCCTTTTCCAGTTCGTCATAGAGCGTGACGGTGGTGGCCAGCCAGCCCACGGGCTGATCGGCCATGGCCTTTGAACCGCCTTCGCCTTTCAGAATGTCCTGAATGACCTTGATCGCGGAGCGCAGCCCGATGCCACCGGTGGATTTGGCCAGGGCGCCCAGCAGGTGCAGCAGGATGTCGAAGTGCGCCGGCAGGAACGGGTAGAGATTGATGAAGCTCTCTTTGCTGAAATCCGCGTCGTAATACTTGGCGTCCTGCAGCTTGGTGTTGTGGCGCAGTGCCTGGCCATGGGCATCGAACAGCTTGGCCAACTCGTTCTCGCCCGCGGGCGATTTGCCGAGCAGGCGGCGGTAGCAGATCTCCTTGATGTCACTCGATTCGAGGTCGATCTGAATCGGGAAGCGGTCTTTCAGCTTGTAGAGCTTGTCGGAGTTCAGTGCGGCGCGTGGGTCGTCTTCCGTCAGGGTCTGCTGCGCGGTAGAGATGATCCATACCTTGCCGTCGCCCAGGCGCTTGAGGTTCTTGGCCAGGCCGTCGAGGTTGAGGATCAGGTTGTCGCGCGAGGCCACGTACTGACCGACTTCGTCGACGATGAAGATGATGTTCTGCTTGCCGCTCTTCTCGCGGACGATGTCGATCATCTCCTGCACGCGCTGGTCTTCGAACTGGAAGAAGCCCTCGGTGCTGGACGAGAAGGACTTGGCCTCGGGGAAAAGTGCCGGGTACATCTCGTGGGCGATCTTGGGGATCAGTCCGTCGATTGCCAGTGGGTTGTTCTGTACTCGGGCCCAGGTTGCGCCAGGCAGTGCCTTGGCGATCCGTTCATGTAGCTCATGCGTGCGGCCATCCTTTTCGACCATGCGCTCGAAGGCCGCGACCTTGAGGTTGCGCGAGTAGCCGGCCCACTGCAGCACTTTGAAATAAAGGACTGTGGAAACATCTTCCATCGTGGCGCCGGCGAGCATTTCGCTGGCGAGGTCCAGCATGACCACGGCTGCCGGGAAGCGCTTCGCCACAGTGCTGAGGAGGGCCTTGGTTTGTGGCTTGTGCAGGCGGTCCTGCAGGTAATTGATGAACGGCATGCCGTCGATGGTGCGCTGATCGTCAAACGCCAGGCCGAGGTACTTGGTGAACGAGCTCTTACCGGAGCCGTAGAAGCCTGAGACCCAGACGCCCACCTCATTCTCACCACCGGACTCCATCGCGAGCTGCATGCGGTCGAGGAGCTTACGAAACTGCTCCTCAATGCTTTCGGTGACCACGTATTCGGAGATCTCCGCCTTGAGGCGACCTTCTTGCGAGGCGCCATAGGTGATGACCGTCTCGATGGTCCGGTAGATGTCCTTACTTGGGTCGAAGAGTGAGCGAATGGTCATAGGTTTGTCCCAGGGTTGTCTGTTCAGCCGCCGACGTGGACGGAGCGGTAATTGCCGTCTTCCGGGTAGAAGCCGAGAAACTTCAGGCGCGTCTTGCCGGTTCGCACGCCGGGGTACAGAAAAATCGTCGGCACATGAAACTTGCCCTGGAGCTGGCTCTCGATGGCACCGATGCGCAAGAACGGATGCAGTGCCTCAAGGTCCGTTACCAACAGCAGCGCGTTCTGCTGGCCTTCGAGCGGCTGCAGGGCATCCTCAAGTCGCTTCAGCAAGCCGTTATCCGCCGTCAGAATGTCCGCCAGCGCCTTGTTGGTACGGGGCCAATCCAGCGGCGCGGCCTTGTCCTCCATCACACAAAGCGACCAGAACGGGTCCTCTTTGAGCAGTGCCCAGACGTGCTCAGCGATGGAGAACGTGTGCACATCCCATCCTTCCTGGTGCAGCTTGGCCACCCAAGCGGGCGTTTGCCGCTTCACCTCGAGGATTTGCTCCGGCGGAAACACCAGGTAGTAGATCGGCTCGAAGCTCGCAGGGCCAAGCTCGCGCCCGTGCCGGATGCGCTCGCGCAGCTCGTCGAAATCAGATTTGAGCGAGGACATCGCAGAGTGCCTCCATGTCTTGGTGTTTCCAACTGATGCGGATCACATCACCGGCAGCCTGGACGATAAGCAGTCCCTTCAGCGAGAGTCGTTTGATTTCCTCCAGCACGTCCTCGCGCGCCAGGCCGAAAAGCTGCCAGTCTTCGTGGGTCAGCAGGGCGTTGTCACCGACGCCGGAAAAGTGCAGTTCGTAGGCCAAGTAGGCGGCCACGGCTGGCGAAATACGGAGCGGCAGGATGCGACGGCTCGAACGTAGACCGCGTTCGAGCATTCCGTAGTCCGCGCAGCATCCCGTCAGATAGGCGGAGACGCGCCGCACAGTGGTTTCCGACCAACGCTTGACGGTCTTGCCGTCATCGATGCCACGCTCGACGAAGGCACGCGCGTCTTCATTGGTGATCTGGGTATATCCACCGGCATACCGAGCCCAGTAAACGTGGCGCACGAAGTCACCAAGAATGGGATTGGCGCGGCTCGTGAAAACCAGCATGAGCTGCGTCAGATCAGCAATCGAAATCGTTGCGGACAGCCGCTTGAGGTGAACAGCCGGAGTACCGCCATTGACCAGATAGCGCGGGGCAAAGCATTCGACGACGATGTTGCGGAGTCGGCGCGCCGTGACAGTCGGGAATCGACCCGATGCCAGCGCGACCTGATGCAACTGATTTGCCGACATGCCAGGCGACCACAGCTCGAGCAGCGTCTTGGTCTCGTTGACGAGCCCAAGGCCTGCTTGTAACTGTGTCGTGTAGGGCTTGTTGTCGACCACGGTCACCCCACGAGATACGGATAGGTTTTGGCGCCCTGCGTGAACGCCGATAGATAGGCTGCCGCGATGGCTTTCAGGGTGTCGGTGGAATCAAGATCCTTGACGCTTCCAACCGCCGTTGGCCCTACGCTGGACGTGCTGCATCTGGCGGCCAATCGCTTCAATGCATCCAGCGCAGCTTCTTTGCTTTGTGGCACCTGGCTGGCGAGTTCTTCTCCCACGCTGCTTTGCACGGTCGCGTGCAGGTCTTGCTCGACCTCCTCGGGCAGCCGGAACAGGTGGTAGCTGCCCACGCTCAAATGCTCGTCGTGCAATCGTCTGGCTGCTTCCAGCACACCGTGGTACTGAGCAAGGCGAGACGTTTTCGAGAAGACCGGCTCCAGGAAGGGCCTGCTCGATGCCTCATAGAACGTCGTGGGCCACCAGGCGCACTGAGCACGCTCGCCGAGGAAGCCCACGAGGAGCCTCATTTGCAGCAACGTCGGTAGATAGGATTCTTTCATATCAACGCTTATCACTTCGTTAGTTCAGAGAACCGGATCCTGCAGCAGCAAAGCCTTGAGCAGAGCGTCCGTGGCACAGCCGGGCGGCCACGTCGGGCATTTATCATCACTTCCGTTTTTTTCCATTATTTTCATGATCATAAGTTTGCCCCCTATTCACTCGCGGCAGAGGTTGACTCAGGAACTCCTTGGTCAAGCCGCGCGTATATGCGTTGTAGGCCCAAACCACGAACTGCTCGAGTAATCGCTGATTCTCGGCTTCGAGACGGCGATTCTCTGCCTCAAGGCGCTCAACCCGCGCCCAAACTTGCTCACACGGCCCAGTGTGACGGCCCTCATCGCTCGCCGTCTCTCCTCGAAGTTCTTTCTTCCTGAGGGCGAAGGCCGTTTTTATGCGCTCGTGCTTGTAGAGCGCCTGTCGCGTGTATCGATAATGAAGTCTTGGCACCAGCGCCTCAATCAAGTCATCCCAAGTTAACTTGCCGCTCCACCCGTCGAGAATACGAACGACCTGCTCGATCGCTTCGTCACTCAGATTTTTGCTACGCCGGTTGATTACTTTTCGAGCCCGACCCGCCATCTCAATCCCCCTTCCATGCCAATACTTCGGCGGGAACGCTCGTCTGGCTCTTATCGTTCTTGGCAGGCAGCCGAGCAGTGAGCTCTTGCGCGATGCGTGATGGTGCCGTGGGTGAAGACAACTGTACCACCGCGCCATTCGGGACACTGGGGTCGTCCAGGATCTGTACGAGCTGAGACAGCCGGTCCACGCTCGCGCGATGATGTTCAACCCAGCGGTCACTCCCGTAATAGCCATCAGCCCGGGCGTCTTCTGCTCTCCCCAGCAATTCACGTGCTTCTTGGAGCCGTTTCCGCAGGAGCGCGGTTTTCTCCTCGTCCCCCTTGACGCAGACCAAATCCTGGCAATGAATGCAGTCCATGTGCAACTGGCACGGCGACGACGTGTAGTCGTGAACACAATAACCGATGTCCGTGGTGTGCGCCGACGGGATCACCAGCTGTGCAAACTCATCGCGCCGAATCATCACCCGTTTCGGCAGTTCGGCCAGCGGCCCGAACATCTGGTTGTCATCACCAACCGCGTCGCGAAGCCTCTGCAGCATCACACCAGGTGTGACATGATCGTAGACTTCGTTTTGACGAACATCCTTGCGGCCGGACCACTTGGCGATGTCGAGCTGACTCATTCCACCCAGTTGCGCCAGCGTATTAAGGTAGTGTCGAAATTGGTGGCTGGTCAGTTTTATCGGGCTACCGTCTGGCTCTGTGAACCCGAAGCGCGCAAATATAGAATCAAAGCCGTGTCGCGCCCGGCTACCAAATCCCGTGTTGATTTGACCGATTGTCACTGCCTCCAGCATGCAACGATAGGTACCTCGCTGGGTACCAAGCTCATTTCGTCTTACCACGAACAAGGCCTCGCTGTACTTGAGACCCGTCGCGTCGTCGAGGATCGGGAATCCGCGCGGTAGCATGCTCAATACAGCCTTCTCGATGTCGGCGAATCGCACTAACACCTGCTTACCGTTGTCCTGCCTGCTCATAGCAATCTTCGCCGTCCGGCACCAGGTATTGACAGAACTGTGATCCGCAAACCCCAATATCTCGGCAACGTCCGCGAGTGACAGCCATTGTTGGGCGCGCAGATGTTCAACATCCGGCGCCAGGTATAACCTTCCCGGATGATCCTCATACCATTTTGCAATACACCGGGCTTCTTCGGTGACCCTGCGAATTTTGCGCAGTACCTCTTGGACGACGGATGCCATGGATGGCACCACCCATTTGACGCCTGGGTTAGCCCCTTTTGCGGGCCACCAACGTAAGCCGTAGGCGTCTTCCTTTCCCGTGCGTGGCTCACGTACCTCGCAGGCTTCGGGAAGCATCAACACCTCGCTGATTCGCTCAGGGGCGGCGAGCATGATTGCCGCAACGCCAGCGACGATCACATCGACGGGCTCTGTCGCAAGTAAAAAAACCTTTGGCAAAGCATCAAGTGCGGCCTGAGATGGCATTTTTTTCGCGCGACGCTCGTCAGCCTCCTTCCCGACGCGAACTGCGCTTGTCGGTCGTTTGATCGGATTGCGCCAACGAACCGGAATTTTCGTCAAGCGGTTCTCCGCCATCCACCTGGCCAGTATCTCCAGTTGCTGGCCGGCGCGATACGCGGCCCCATCACTGAGTTGATTAATAATCAGCTGAGCCGCTCGATTCAGGACTCCAGAATCGATGCGCACCGGATTAGTGCTTCCGCAAGATTCAATAAGAGCGGCCTCGAGAGCGCGCAACGCAACGAGGCGGCCATGAATCGCCTTGGTTGGCCGGACCGATTGCATGTATCGAAGATAAGCCTTCGCGAAGCTCAAGAATGGCTCCGCCATCATTGATGGCGTCTTATCCCCGGCGGTGGTCAGGGTCGAAAATTTAATTCGCACGCGCTTATTTCCGTGTCCTTTCAACGCGATCACTGCGGTCACATCCCAGACATTCTCATCGAACGGCAAATCGCTGCCAAAGACGGTGAGGTGATCGCGCGCCATCTCTATGAACCCACGCAAATTCTCGGCGGCGTCAAGCTCTACCCGAGGAGTGAACAGGACAACCTCAGCCATTTCGTCCATATTGCCCACGCTGTGCCTCGCATAGTTGCACCACTTGAGCAACGGCAAGAATGGTTCGATCATTGATGGATGCAATGCGCATGTCGCCACGTGAGGCCAAGCGTTCTCGCTCTGCAAGCAAAAACTCCAACACGGCTTCATGCGGGCCGTCAAGCCAGGGCTCGAAATGAACGCAGGTATAGCACGCTATCGGCGCTGCAAACCCGCAGAAGCCATGCTTTCCGCAGTTTGCCAGTGGGCGCATCGTTGGGTCAAAACGTGGATCGCATATTCGGCTGGTTGGGTCATCGCAACGTGTTGCCTCAGACTCATCGCGGATCAGTGTTCCAGCGAACGCCTGAGCGATCGGAGCCATGTGAAACGCAATGGCCCGGTCAATCCTCTCCACGATCTCAGGCCGTGCTTCGATATATATCCCGACGTTCTGGGTATCAGTATGATCGAGCAACTCTGCGATGACGAGTTCGCCGTGCCCCTCCATCGCTGCACGAGTGGCGAGAGTACGGCGAAAACGAGTGGCAGTGATGTGTAGAGGCTTTCCGGTGCGCTCAGAAACAATGCTGAGCTTCTTGAGCGTTCGCTCTAGCAGATCGGCAAGGGTCTGCGCGGTTCGGTGGTATTCGAAGCCTGCCGGCGCCCCTTTGGACTTACCTCGCATGGGAAATAAAGGTGCTTCTGATGGATCTGGCAAAAGCCCATGAAATTTCTCCCGGATATCGGCCGCGTGCTGGATCAGCAATTCTCCAATCTGTGGAATGATGAGCCGCGTCTTGAAATCTTCTCGAGAAAGTCGATCGCGCTGCTTGGCACGCGGGATCTGGATCGTATAAATAGTTGTACCGTCCTTCGTAGCGACCCGCTCAACATCTCGCACTTTCAGTGCGGCGTACTGAATCGGCCGCTGGCCAAGGAGCATGAAAAGATGAGCGAGCAGATAACCCTCCAAATCAATCTCGCCCCTGCAATACGCACCATCTAAGGCAGCCTGAATTGATTGAAACTCGATATCTGTGAAGGGCCCAGATATGGGATCGTGCGTCAGTACTGCGACCCCCTTTACGTTTCCCTTGATACGTATCTGCTGCAAGAATGCAACGGCATCATCGGTCACCCCAGGATAGCCCAGACGATGCCACTGCTGGAACAGCCCGGATAGCGCCCCCAGGTACCAGACAGTGGCGTTGCTCAGCGATGCTTTGTAGTTGATTAGGTCATTGGTGGTGATTTCGTTAATCGGGGCATTACGCCAGGTCGATATAATCTTGAGATAATGGCCAAGGCGGTCGAACAGATTACTTGCATGGCTAGATGACAGGCGTTCCACATACCATAACAAGACATGTTTAGCCGATGCCACAAATGAAGCAGTAGCGTGCAGCTTGCCAAAATCCAAGCTGACGCTATACAAATCATCGCGATATACCCACATGTCCGATCGTGGATCGAACTCGACACCAGACCGGGTTCTGGCGACTTGGGGTAGTTCGGTGAGGGTGCGGTACCGCGATTCAGCGATGACAAGCTTACTCATTTCTTATTCCCCGGATTCATGAGCTTTGTCTGCAAAGCCAATGACACTTCGCGGGCTTTTCTCTGCACATGGCGGCGTGTGTAGGTTGCCGCCGTTGATGAGGTCGGAGCCCAGCCCATCAGGTAACTTCGTATGTGCTTTTCAGTTTCCGGGTCAGTACCCTTTTTGTCCGCTTCCTCGGAAAATCGGTCATTCCACGTATGGCGTAATACATGCGCACTAAGGTTTTTAGGGAGCCGGGAACAACGCTGACGCAGTTCGACAAAAATTTTTTTGGCCGCGACAAGCGTTAGAGGCTGCCCTGTGCGACTCGCTACAAACAGGAAAGGGTGTTTTTTTGCTGCAGGCAGCTGTCGACGGTGGTCAACGATGTAGGCCTGCGTCTCCAGGAGAAGTTTTTCTCTCAAAGGAAGAACCCGTGGCCGAGTTTTTACTTGAGGTTGATCTCTGCGAGGGTCTTCTGGATCGTCGGCGCGACGATGTATCGTCACCTCCCTGTGATAAGTGTCGATATCAGAATTGCGCACTCCAAGTGCTTCTCCGAGGCGTAGCCCGAGCTCCAACAGCCAGTGGATCAACAGCGCGTTTCGATAGCGGGTGTGCTCGTCCGCCCAAGGATTGTCTGGGCAGGCCGGATCAATCACCCGTAGTAGTTCAGCCTGGTCTGACTCTGACAGTCCTTGGCGCTGCCTCCCCAGAGCTCGCCCTGACTTGCGGGGGATACGGCTCGAAATTGCTTCAGTTACCCGAGTGACACCGTCACGCAACATAACCGCTTTCTGAGAATCTATACCCAACCGATCGAGCCGCATGTTGACCAGCCACTGTATGTACGAGCGGATGTACTGGAGTCGCGTCGCCATGACTGCAGTGCTCACCACGTCTTCCTCGGAACGCTTGATGCCCATCCGAACCTTTTCCAACGAAGCAGTCGGTGATTGGTCGGCAACCGGCCCCCTTGCGTGTTTTGAAGGATAGGTAGCCGCCGCTTTGGATGCCAACCCCTCTATCGGCCGCCGGGATTGGCGTACCAGATCCTCAAGCTCGCTCATGGACAACAACTCACCATTGTCCATGCGCTGATCTAGGTCGATACCCCGAAAGTCTAGGAATAGGTGAAAGAACATGATGGATCGGAGCACATGGCCAATCGTGTTGCTCGCCAGGTTTCTGCCCCGGATCTCTGTCAGAGCAAAGACCGTAACGTCAAAAAGCGGCATTCCGCTGTCGTCCACAAGGACTGGCAGTCGCTCACCTGACCCTAGGAGCACGGTCTTGACCCTGTACGTAGATCGCATCTCTTTACAGTCACTGGAGGTATATGCTAGCGATGATCTTAGCAGCGGCCGTCAAAATATGCAAACAACAAAAAACCCCGGTAGAACAAGCCTATCCGGGGTGTTGTTGACTTTTATCTGTGAGGTGTATTCTAGAACGGGATGTCGTCGTCCATGTCCGCGAAATTGGGCGCGGCACTGCCGGACGAGGCGGGACGCTGCGGCGCGCCGCCCGCGGGACGGGCACTCTGGCGAGGAGCCGGCGCGGAATCGCCGTACGAATCGCCGCCGCCTTCCCGGCCACCGAGCATCTGCATTTGGTCTGCAATGATTTCGGTGGTGTATTTGTCCACACCGTCCTTATCCTGCCATTTGCGGGTCTTCAGGCGGCCTTCCACGTAAACGGAGCGGCCTTTCTTCAGGTATTCGCCCGCGATTTCGGCCAGGCGGTTATAGAAGACGACGCGGTGCCATTCGGTTTCTTCGCGCCGCTCGCCGGTGTTCTTGTCCTTCCATTGGGACGTGGTGGCGATGGACACGTTGCAGATCGCGGCGCCGTCGGGCGTATAGCGAACTTCAGGATCGCGCCCCAGGTTGCCGACCAGGATGACTTTGTTGACGGATGCCATTACCACACTCCTATTGACTGGTTTCGCCGGCCCGCAGCGAGGCGGGGGGATTGTAGCCACCCCGGCCTGGCGCAGCTACGGGGCATGAAAGAAAAAACATCATTGGTTGAAAATGCGGCTCCCGCAATACGGGCTCGCGCGTAGATGGGACAAAAGGCTCAAGTCGCCGAGCGGGAAGCCCGGTCCGGTCGCCCCGAGACGCGTGCCGGCAAAGGTTTCATCCCCCAGGCCGCCAGCAGCCACATCGCCGCCAGGACGGCCGCTGCCTGGAACACGGAATCCGGCCCTAGGCGGGATGCCAGCGCTCCGCCCAATGCTCCGCCCAAGAACAATCCGATGGCCTGGCTCGTATTATAGAAACCGAGCGCCAGGCCCTTGAGCGCAGGCGGGGCAACCCGCGATACGAGCGAAGGCTGCATGGCCTCCAGGATATTGAAGACGGAGAAGAAAGCGATGAGCGCCGCGACCAGCCAGGCGAAATGGCGCTGCGCCCAGGCAAAGAACACGCATACCAGCACGAGCCCGGCGATCGCCGCCAGCATGGTCTTGCGATGCGTGGCAAAGCGCTCGGTCACGCCGATCACGGGCACCATGACGACAAACGACGCCAGCACGACCGGAAGATAGACCTTCCATAGGGCGCCCGCCGCAAGGCCACCGGTTTGGGCCAGCGCCGCGGGCACCACGACGAACAAAGCGACCTGGATCAGGTGCAGCGTAAAGACGCCCAGGTTCAGGCGCAGCAAATCCGGGTGGGCCACCACGCCGGATAGCGAAGCGGGGGCGGAGCCGACGGTGCGCGGCGCCTCCGGCACCACCCAGGCCGCGATCCCGAGCGCCGCCACACCCAGCGCTGCAATGGTCCAGAACAGGCCGGTCAGGCCGCCCCACCCCACCAGTACCGGCGCCGCCACCAAAGAAACCGCGAAGGTCAGGCCGATGGAAGCGCCTATCATCGCCATGGCCTTGGTCCGCACCTCGTCGCGCGTTGCGTCCGCCAGCCACGCCGTCACGGCGGCAGATATCGCGCCCGAGCCTTGGATAGCCCGCCCGAGGGTAATCCAGAACAGATCGTTCCCCACGGCGCAGATGATGCTGCCGACGACGAAGAGCACCAGGCCGAACACGACCACAGGACGGCGCCCCCATTTGTCGGATGCCAGGCCGAACGGAATCTGCATGAACGCCTGCGTCAAGCCATACATGCCGAGCGCCAGCCCGACCCGGGCGGCGTCGTTGCCGCCCGGCAGCTCTTTCGCGGCCACGGCGAACACGGGCAGGAGCAGAAAGAGCCCGAGCATGCGGCACATGAAGAGCGCCGCCAACGAAAGCCCGGCACGGCGTTCGAAGGGAGTCATCCGGAAAGCGGTCATCGGCCCGCCCCGCACGCGGCGGCAGGCGCAGCAGCCGAAGGCTGCGCCGAGCCAAACCCGCTCCGCACTTGATCCAATACGAGTTTCTTCGTCATGTCACCCATCGCTGTCGCCGGCCGCCAGCGATAGCACCGGCGCCGCACCCCCTGCCTCTCCCTTCCCCCGTTGGATCGCGGCCGCGCCAATCCTGGGGAAGCGGCCTGGCCGCGCGAGGGGCATTCCACTGACACTGCCCCTTGAGGGGGAGCGCGTAAGCACGCACGGGGGGGTTATATTACCAAGTTGGCTTTCTGCCGGACCGGCTCGGGAAAGGTTTGATGGATGTCATTCGCATCAGGGGCGCACGCACCCACAATCTGAAAAACGTATCGCTGGAACTGCCTCGCCACCAGCTCGTGGTGATCACGGGGTTATCGGGCTCCGGCAAGTCGTCCCTGGCTTTCGACACCCTCTATGCCGAAGGGCAGCGCCGCTACGTCGAGAGCCTCTCGGCCTACGCCAGGCAGTTCCTGCAGCTGATGGACAAACCTGAGGTGGATTTGATCGAAGGGCTGTCGCCCGCGATCTCCATCGAGCAAAAAGCGGCCAGCCACAACCCCCGCTCGACCGTGGGCACGGTCACGGAAATCCACGACTACCTGCGACTGCTGTTCGCACGCGTCGGCACGCCCTATTGCCCGGAACACAACCTGCCCTTGCAGGCGCAGAGCATCAGCCAGATGGTCGATATCACGCTTGCCCTGCCCGCCGAGACCCGCTTGGCCATCCTGGCCCCGCTCGTGCGCGACCGCAAGGGCAGCTTCGAGGATGAGCTGGCCAACCTCCAGGCGCAGGGCTTCGTGCGGGTGCGGGTGGATGGCGAGATGCTGGACATCGACCGCGCTCCCCCGCTCAAGAAGAACGAAAAGCACAATATCGACGTGGTGATCGACCGGCTGCGCGTGCGGCCCGACGCCCAGCAGCGCCTCGCCGAGAGCTTCGAGACGGCGATCGCGCTGGCAGAGGGCCGGGCCATCGTGCTGGAGATGGACGCCGACGGACCGGGGCGCGAACACCTCTTCTCCAGCCGCTACGCCTGCCCGGTTTGCGGCCACAGCCTGCCCGAGCTCGAACCGCGCCTGTTCAGCTTCAACAACCCCATCGGCGCGTGCCCCAGCTGCGACGGCATCGGCCACGTCGGCTTCTTCGACCCGAAACGGGTCGTGGCTTTCCCCGAACTGAGCCTGGCCGGAGGGGCGATACGCGGCTGGGACCGCCGCAACCCCTTCTACCACCAGCTGCTGACCAGCCTGGCGGCCTTTTACGAATTCGACGTCGAGACGCCCTTCGAAGAACTGCCGGAAACCATCCAGCAGCGGGTACTGTTCGGTTCGGGCGACGAGGAAATCGCCTTCACCTACGTCAACGAAAAAGGTCGCACCACCGTGCGCACGCACCCGTTCGAAGGGGTCATCCCCAACCTCGAGCGGCGCTGGCGGGAAACGGACTCCCCGACCGTTCGCGAGGAGCTCGGCAAGTACCGGAACATCAAGACCTGCCCCGACTGCGGCGGCTCGCGCCTGCGCGCGGAGGCACGCCACGTCCGGGTCGGCGAGGGGGACTACGGCCGGGCCATTTTCGAACTGGAAGCCTTGCCCTTGGCCGAATGTCAGCGGTGGTTCGAGCACCTCACGCTCACCGGCTCCAAGCGCGAGATCGCGGACCGCATCGTGCGGGAGATCCTGGCGCGCCTGACTTTCCTGAATAACGTGGGCCTGGGCTATTTGTCGCTGGACCGCAGCGCCGACACCATCTCTGGCGGCGAGGCCCAGCGCATACGCCTGGCGAGCCAGATCGGCTCGGGGCTGACCGGCGTGATGTACGTGCTGGACGAGCCGTCCATCGGGCTGCACCAGCGCGATAACGACAGGCTGATCGAAACCCTGCGCCACCTGCGCAACCTGGGCAACAGCGTGATCGTGGTCGAGCACGACGAAGACATGATCCGCGAAGCCGACTGGGTCGTGGACATGGGGCCGGGCGCAGGCGAACACGGTGGCCAGGTCGTTTCGCAGGGAACGCCGGCCGACATCGTGGCCGATCCGAACTCGCTCACGGGCCAGTACCTGAGCGGCAAAAAATCCATCCCCATTCCGCCCCGCCGGCCCGTGCGCGGCGCAGACCTGCCCTGGCTGGAACTGAAAGGCTGCACCGGCAACAACCTCAAGGGCGTGGACCTGCGCATCCCCGCCGGCCGCCTGGTATGCGTGACCGGCGTGTCGGGGTCGGGAAAATCCACACTGGTCAACGACACCCTGGTCAATGCGGTTTCCCGGCACCTCTACAACAGCCAGACGGAACCGGCGCCGTACGAATCCATCGACGGGCTGGAACACTTCGACAAAATCATCAGCGTGGACCAGAGCCCCATTGGCCGCACCCCGCGCAGCAATCCGGCCACCTACACCGGCCTGTTCACGCCGATACGGGAGCTCTTCGCCGGGGTACCCGAAGCGCGGGCGCGCGGCTATGACCCCGGCCGCTTCAGCTTCAACGTGAAAGGCGGCCGCTGCGAGGCCTGCCAAGGCGACGGCGTCGTGAAGGTGGAAATGCATTTCCTGCCCGACATCTACGTGCCATGCGACGTCTGCCACGGCAGCCGCTACAACCGGGAAACGCTGGAAATCCGCTACCGCGGCCGCAACATCAGCGAGGTGCTGGACCTCACGGTCGAGCAGGCGCTGGAGTATTTCGACGCGGTGCCCGCCATCGCGCGCAGGTTGCAGACCTTGATCGACGTCGGGCTGGGCTATATCCGCCTGGGGCAAAGCGCCACCACGCTGTCGGGAGGCGAGGCGCAGCGCGTGAAGCTATCGCAAGAGCTATCCAAGCGGGGCACTGGCCGCACCCTCTACATCCTGGACGAACCGACGACGGGCCTGCATTTCCACGATATTTCCCTGCTGCTGCGCGTGCTGGGACACCTGGTGGACGCCGGCAACACCGTGGTCGTGATCGAACACAACCTGGACGTGATCAAGACGGCGGACTGGATCATCGACATGGGCCCGGAAGGCGGCGATGGCGGGGGGCGCATCGTGGCCGAAGGAACGCCGGAAGACATCGCCGCAGCGGCAGGCAGCCACACGGGCCGCTACCTGAAGAAATACCTCGCCCCGGGCGCAGCGGCCGAATCCTCGCCGCCCGCGCGCGCCGTCCGCCGGCGCAAGACCGGGTGAGGCGTTCCGGCGCGGCTGAAGGAACCGCCCCGCCTCACTCCTCGAATTCGCAAACGGTGTAAAGGCTCAGGCCCGAGCCCCGTATGGCCTGCGACCCGCCCAACTTGGGCAGGTCGATGACTGCTGCCGCTTCGACCACATTGGCGCCCAGCCGCTGCAGCAGCTTCATGCCGGCGAGCATGGTTCCCCCGGTGGCGACCAGGTCGTCGACCAGCAGCACGCGCTGGCCGGGCCGCACCGCATCGGCGTGCATTTCCACCGAGTCACTGCCGTATTCCAGGGAATACTGCTCGGCGATGGTGTCGAACGGCAGCTTGCCTTTCTTGCGGATGGGAACGAATCCCAGGTTCAGTTCGTGCGCGATGACACTGCCGACGATGAACCCGCGTGCGTCGATGCCTGCCACCAGGTCCAGCCGCTGGTTCATGTAACGGTACACGAACAGGTCGATCAGCACCCGGAAGCTGCGCGGATCCTGCAGCAGGGGGGTGATGTCGCGAAACAGCACGCCAGGCTTGGGCCAATCGGGCACCGTGCGGATGCGGTCGCGGATGTAATTCGGATCCAGGAACATGGCGGACTCGGCGAAGAATCGGATCAGGACCAGGGTTCGGCAACCCGGCGCGCAACACGCAACTGTACCCCAAAGACGGCAAAAGCAAGGATCGTGCCCTTGCTACTATACTGGTAGATCGTCGCAATTGAACGGCCGTCGCCGTCCCTTGGCCGGCGTGAGGCGCTTTTTTCGCCGCCCCCCGGGGCGGCGGCCCGGACTCAATCATGAACACCTCAGACAACGGCACGTCCAACCCGTACGTTCCCGGCGCTCCCGGCTCGGTCGACGTCATCGGCTCGGCCCGCAGCACCCTGGCAGTGGAGATCGAGGCGCTCCAAGCGCTGTCGCAGCGCCTGGACCGCACTTTCGAGCGGGCGGTGGACATGATCCTCGGCTGCCGCGGGCGCGTAGTCGTGAGCGGCATCGGCAAATCCGGCCACATCGCGCGCAAGGTCGCCGCGACCCTGGCCTCCACCGGCACCCCCGCCTTTTTCGTGCACGCGGCCGAAGCAGTCCATGGGGACCTCGGCATGATCACGGCCAATGACGTGCTCATCGCCATTTCGTATTCCGGGACGACCGCCGAGCTGCTCACCATCGTCCCGGTGGTCAAGCGGCTGGGCTCGAGCCTGATCGCCATCACCGGCAATCCCGACTCCGAGCTCGCGCAACTGGCCGACCTGCACCTGGATGCCAGCGTCCCGCAGGAGGCCTGCCCCATGAACCTTGCCCCCACGGCCAGCACCACCACGGCGCTGGCGCTGGGCGACGCCCTGGCGGTCGCCTGCCTCGAGGCGCGCGGCTTCGGGCCGGAGGATTTCGCCCGCTCGCACCCGGGCGGCGCGCTCGGGCGGCGCCTGCTGACCCACGTGCGGGACGTCATGCGCACCGGGCGCGACGTGCCGACCGTTCAAGTCACCGCATCCGTCACCGATGCCCTGGAAGAGATCACCCGCAAGAGCATGGGCATGACCGCGGTCCTCGACGGCGAACGGCTGGTGGGCATTTTTACCGACGGCGATTTGCGTCGCCTGATAGAACGAGAAGGCGACATCCGCCACTTGACGGTGGTCGCCGGCATGACCCGCAACCCCCTATACATCGGTCCGGATGCGCTGGCCACCGAGGCGGCTGCGCTGATGGATGAAAACCGCAAGAACCAGTTGCTGGTGCTCGACGCGTCCGGCAAGCTGGTCGGCGCCCTCCACACTCACGACCTGATGGCTGCAAAGGTGCTCTGACGTTCCCATGGCGATTCCCCTCACTCCCCACCCGGCAGAAGCCCTCATCCTGGCACGCGTGCCACAGGACGTGCGCGAGCGCGCTGCGCGCCTGCGCATGATGATTTTCGACGTCGACGGCGTGCTGACCGACGGCCGGCTCTATTACGGCGAGCACGGAGAAACCGTCAAGCGCTTTCACGCACTGGACGGATTCGGGCTGCGCATGCTGCACGAAAGCGGCGTGGAAGTCGCGTTCATGACGGGCCGCGAGTCTCCCACGGTGGCCCGGCGCGCGGCCGAACTCGGCATTTCGGAGGTGCAGCAGGGCATCCGGGACAAGAACGCCGCCGTGACCTCCCTCGCCCAGCGCCACAACCTCGAGTTGGATGAAATCGGCTTCATGGGCGACGACATCATCGACCTGGCGGCCATGCACCGCGTCGGGTTTGCCGCCAGCGTGTCCGAAGCGCCGGTCTACATCACGCAGGCGGCGCACTGGGTCGCCTCCCGCCCCGCCGGTGGCGGCGCGGCCCGCGAGTGCTGTGACTTGATCCTCGCCGCCCAGGGCCGCCTGGGCGGATACATCACGAGCCGCGCGCGCACCACGCTGATGGCCTCGGGATCGCCGCAATGAAAGACCGCATCGCCTCGGGCGTCTCCATCGCATTGCTGGCCGCCCTGGTGGCAGGCACCTGGTGGGCGGCCGACTATGCGCGCCGCGCCGTGGCGGAGGACCCGCCGCGACGCCTGACGCACGAAATCGATTCCTACGTCGAGGAATTCGTCATGGTGCGCAGCGACGAAAACGGCATGCCGACGACGCGGATGGAAGGCGACCGCCTGGTGCACTATCCGGACGACGACTCTTCCGAAGTCACGCAATTCCGCGCCGTCAGCCAGCGGCCCGAGCGGCCCACGATGACCGCAACCTCGCACCACGCACGCATGGACCAAGACGGCGCGCGCGTGGTCATGCGCGGCGACGTACACCTGCGCCGGCTGCCCGGGCACGGACGCTCGGAACTCGACATACGCAGCGAAGAGATCACGCTTTTGCCCGACGACGACGTTGCCTTCACGGACCTACCCGCCACGATCGTGAACGGGACCACACGCATACAGGGCCGGGGCATGCGCTACGACAACGTCTCGCGCGAACTGAAGGTGGACAACCAGACGCGGGTACAGATACAGCCCAACAGCGCGCGGCCGCCCGCCCCGACCAGGCGGCCGCCATCCAAGGGATAAGCCTACCGTGCCAAACTATCGACTCTCCCGGATCGTCTTTCATGCCGCGATCGCGCTGGCCGTTGCCTGGGCCGGGCAGGCAGTCGCGGCGCGCGCAGACAGTTCACAGCCGACGACGGTCGACGCCGACTCGCTGCGCTATGACGACTTGAAACAGACCTCCATCTTCACCGGCAACGTCGTGCTGACAAAGGGATCGCTGATCCTGCGTGCCGACCGGCTGGAATTGCGCGAAGACCCCGAGGGCTACCAATACGGCGTGGCCACGGCCAATCCCGGCAAGCTGGTCTATGTCCGCCAACGGCGCGAAGGCAAGGACGAATACATCGAAGGCGAAGGCGAACGCGTCGAATACGACGGCCGCAACGAACTGATCCACTTCATCTCCAAGGCCGTGGCAAGGCGCCTCGAATGCGAGCAGATGGTCGACGAGGTGCGCGGCCAGCGCATCACTTACAACCAGCGCACCGAAACCTACACCGCGACCGGTGGCCCCCAGGCGCCCACGCCCAACCGCCGCGTGCGCACCGTCATCCAGCCGCGTGGCCAGGCAGCCGACGGCACGCCGGCCGCGGGTTGCCCCGCAACGCCGGCCAAGGGGTCCCGTTGAACATGGCGCAACGCACCGAAACCGGAAACGCGGCCCCGACCCGGCGCCCCGAGGAGTCCGAAAGCAGCCAGGGACGGCTGCGCGCCGAAGGGCTGCGCAAGTCCTATCAAAACCGCACCGTCGTCAAGAACGTATCGCTGCACGTGGACGGCGGCGAAGTCGTGGGATTGCTGGGCCCCAACGGCGCCGGCAAGACCACGTGCTTCTACATGATCGTCGGGCTCGTACCGGCTGACGCGGGCAGCATCGACATCGACGGTGTGCCCGCCACCAGCCTGCCCATCCACAAGCGCGCACGGCTGGGGTTGTCCTACCTCCCCCAGGACGCGTCCGTGTTCCGCCGGCTCAACGTCGAGCAAAACATCCGCGCCGTGCTCGAGCTGCAGCACAACCCCGACGGCTCAGTGCTGACTGCGCGCCAGGTGGACGAGCACCTGGAATCCCTGCTCGACGAATTGCAGATCGGACACATCCGCAGCAACGCGGCGATATCGCTGTCGGGCGGAGAGCGGCGGCGCGTGGAAATCGCCCGCGCGCTCGCCACCAACCCCCGGTTCATTCTGCTGGACGAACCATTCGCCGGCGTGGACCCCATTGCCGTCATCGAAATCCAGCGCATCGTGCGTTTCCTCAAGAGCCGCGGCATAGGCGTGCTCATTACCGACCACAATGTGCGCGAGACGCTGGGCATCTGCGATCGGGCCTACATCATCAGCGACGGCACGGTGCTCGCCAGCGGACATCCTGAAGAAATCGTTGGCGACCCGGCCGTGCGCCGGGTCTATCTGGGAGAACATTTCCGCATGTAGCGGTGCCCATGCTCAAGACCGGTCTTCAACTCCGCACTTCCCAACACCTGGCGCTGACGCCGGCGCTGCAACAGTCGATCAAGCTGCTGCAGCTGTCGACGCTCGAACTCGAACATGAGATCGAGCAGATCTTGCAGGAGAACCCGCTGCTCGAACGGGAAGACGAACCCGTCGCCGGCGCATTGCGCGTCGACGCGGACGGCAGCATGCATGCCATCGCGCCCAGCACGTCGGCCGCCGACGCCGAAAGAGAAAACGGCGGCGACGATGGCGCCGTCTCGTCGGATGATGCGCACGAACTGCACGACGCCCCCTCCCTGCACGAGATGCCGCGCGCGGGAGGAGAACATGACGACGACACCGCGCCCCAGCTGGCCGCTCCCTCCGCCTCGCTGCGCGAATTCTTGCTCGGGCAATTGGCCCTGACGCAGGCGACGCGACGCGACGCCGCGCTGGTGACGGCATTGATCGACGAGTTGGACGACAACGGTTATCTCGAAACGCCGCTGGAGGAGCTGGCCAGCCTGTTCCCGCCCGAGCTGGAAATCGACATGGACGAATTGCGCTCGGCGCTGCGGCTGCTGCAATCGTTCGAGCCCGCAGGCGTCGGTGCGCGCAATATCGCCGAATGCCTGTCGCTGCAATTGCGCGACCCAGACCTCAATTGCCTGCCCGAGGCGCGCGACCCCGACGTGCTGGCATTGGCACGCAGCATCGCCGCCGAACATTTGTCCCTGCTCGGTGCGCGAGACTATGCCAAGCTGCGCAAGGCGCTCGGATGCACCGACGACCAGCTGCGGGCCGCGCAAAGCCTGATCCGCAAGCTCGATCCGAGGCCGGGCGCGCGCTACTCCACGCCTGCCGCAGACTACGTCGTTCCCGACGTCATCGTGCGCAAGATCGGCAATCAGTGGCGCGCCACGCTCAACAGCGAAGCCGTGCCTAAACTGCGCATCAATCAGATGTACGCGCAGATCCTCAAGTCCGAACGCAGTTCCGCACATCCCGGGCTGTCGTCGCAACTGCAAGAGGCGCGCTGGCTGATCCGCAACGTCCAGCAGCGCTTCGACACCATCTTGCGCGTCGCCCAAGCCATCATCGACCGCCAACAAGGTTTCCTCAACCATGGCGAGGTGGCCATGCGCCCCCTTGTATTGCGCGAAATAGCAGATACACTAGGGTTGCATGAGTCGACGATCTCGCGCGTGACCACGCAGAAATACATGCTCACGCCGCTGGGAACGTTCGAGCTCAAGTACTTCTTCGGCAGCCACGTTGCCACGGAAACCGGCGGCGCGGCGTCGTCCACGGCGATTCGCGCGCTGATCAAGCAACTCATCGGAGCGGAGGACCCAAAACAGCCACTATCCGACAGTCAACTTGCTCAGATGCTCGGAGAACAGGGAATCGTCGTTGCGCGGCGCACGGTGGCCAAATACCGCGAAGCCCTCAAGATTCCCCCCGTTTCTTTGCGCAAAAGCATCTGAAGCGGCTCTCGCAAAACGCGGTGCTGACTATTCATCACGGAGACTAGGGTTAGACCGTACTTGAAAGCCTCGAACTCAGGCGCACTTTCAGGTTAACCGCTGAATTGCATGTGCCCGCCACTTCGATTGCGTGGCAATCCGCCGGACATCCGGCCGCGACGCAAGCAAAGTGGCACGCGCGTGCCACGATGCGCCGGTGCCCGCGGACACCGGCGCCGGCCCGGGAGCATTCCCGGTACATCGCATCAAGGAGGGCTTTACATGAACCTGAGCATCAGCGGACATCACCTCGTCGTGACTCCGGCCATCCGAGAGTATGTTCTGAACAAGCTCACGCGGGTGTTGAGGCATTTCGACAATGTCATCGACATCCAGGTGCTGCTTTCCGTGGAAAAATTGCGCCATACCGCAGAAATCACCTTGCACATGCGGGGCAAGGACGTTCACTGCGAGGCCCAGGAAGAAAACCTCTACGCCGCCATCGACACGCTGGTGGATAAAGTCGACCGGCAAGTCATCAAATACAAGGACAAGTTCCTACGCCCACGGCCCGAAGAAGCGCCCAAGAGGCAACTCGCCGCTGATCTGTAATCGAATGGAGTAGCCCCGGCGGCCGCTAGGCCGCCTTTCCAGACGCGCGGCCCCCGGGCCGCCCCGGGGGTGGGCCTCCCCCCGCCCCCTGGCTATAATCGACCCAATCTTGGAAAGATGTCGCCCGGCTTCCCCCCTGCGGACGGATCCCAACGAAGCCGGCGCATATGTTATGAACCTGATCTCGCGGATACTCCCCCCTTCCAACGTGCTGCTTGACCTGGAAGTCACCAGCAAGAAGCGCGTGTTCGAACAAATCGGCCTGTTGTTCGAGAACAATCACGGCATTGCCCGCTCGGTCGTGTTCGACAGCCTGTTTGCTCGCGAACGGCTCGGATCCACCGGCCTCGGCCAGGGCGTCGCCGTTCCCCACGGGCGGATCAAGGGCCTGACCGACGCCGTCGCGGCGTTCGTGCGGCTCTCGCAGCCCATCAACTTCGATGCGCCGGACGGCAAGCCCGTGAGCCTGCTGGTCGTCCTGCTCTGCCCCGAACAGGCTACGCAAGTCCATCTGGAGATCCTATCCGAACTGGCGCAGATGCTTTCCAATCGCGCGCTGCGCGAGGCCCTGGCCACCGAACCTTCGGCCAGTGCGATCCACTCGCTGCTGACGCATTGGGAGCCGGCCCAGTTCAACGCCGAGGCCTGATCCCGACCGCCCGGTCGGGCGCCTCTTTTCGTGTGCCCCGATGCTTACTATCGAAAACCTGGTCGACGACACGACCGACAAGATTTCCTTGAGTTGGCTGGCAGGGCGCGCCAACGCAACGCGGTCGCTGCCCGACACCTGCCTGGCGGCGGCTGACCTGGTCGGCCACCTCAACCTCATCCATCCGACCCGCATCCAGGTTTTCGGGCACGAGGAACACGCTTTCTACGGACGGCTGGAATCCCGCCGCCGCGCACATCACCTGGATGAACTGCTCACCAGCGGCGTCCCCGCCATCATCATCGCGGATGGCCTGCCTGCCCCGGCCGACCTGCTCGAGCATTGCGAGCGTCGCGGCGTCCCCCTGCTCGCCTCCCCCCGTCCGGCAGCGCAGGTCATCGACCTACTGCGCATCTACCTCGCCAAGAAACTTGCCCCAGTCACGACCGTGCACGGGGTATTCCTGGACGTGCTCGGCATGGGGGTGCTGATCTCCGGGGAATCCGGATTGGGCAAGAGCGAGCTGGCGCTGGAACTGATCTCGCGCGGACACGGCCTGGTGGCCGACGACGCCGTGGAATTCTCCCGCATCGCCCCGAACATCATCGAGGGCCGCTGCCCGCCGCTGCTGCAAAACCTGCTCGAGGTGCGCGGCCTCGGCCTGCTCGACATCCGGGCGATCTTCGGCGAAACCTCCGTACGGCGCAAGATGAAGCTCAAGCTCATCGTCCACTTGGTGCGCACCACGTCGCCGGAGGCCCACTTCGAGCGCCTGCCGCTGCAGGCCCTGACGCAGGACGTACTGGGGCTGCCCATACGCAAGGTGGTACTGCCGGTGGCGGCGGGCCGCAACCTTGCGGTATTGGTCGAAGCGGCAGTGCGCAATGCCATCCTGCAACTGCGGGGCATAGACACCCTGACCGAGTTCATGGAACGGCAGATGGAAGCCATCCAAAAGGGAGCCGAATAGGGAAACGGCCCCCTTCCGGCGCTTCATCCGCGCCGCAGTGGTATCGTTCTCTACGCGTCCCTCTCACCGACAAGCAGACCAGACTGTGCTACGCGTCGTCTTCATCACAGGCATCTCCGGCTCCGGCAAGTCGGTTGCCCTTCGTACGCTGGAAGACGCGGGTTACAACTGCGTCGACAACCTTCCCGTTCGCTTCCTGCACGATTTCATCGCTTCGGCCCACGACGATGGCCTACAGCGCGTAGGCGTATCCATCGACGCGCGCTCGACCGGGGCCATCGCCAACCTGCCCGACACCATCACGTCGCTGCGGGCGCTGGGTGCCGAGATTCGGGTCGTGTTCCTCGACGCCGATACGGGCACGCTGGTCCAGCGCTATTCCGAATCCCGGCGCCGCCACCCGCTCACCGACCGGCTCTTCCGAGAAGGCATCGCCCCATCGATCGAAGCCTGCATCGCGCACGAACGCGAATTGCTGGGTCCGCTGCGGGAACTCGGGCATGTCATCGACACCACCGGGCTGACGCCCTCGCAATTGCGTTCATGGATACGCAATGTCGTCCAGGCCGACACCGTCCCGCCGGTCCTCACCTTCGAATCCTTCGCGTTCAAAGAAGGCGTGCCGCTGGATGCCGACCTGGTCTTCGACGTGCGCTGCCTGCCCAACCCGCACTACGACCCGGTACTGCGGCCGCTGACGGGGCGCGACGCGCCGGTGGCGAGCTTCTTGGCCGCGATTCCCAACGTTGGCCGCATGATCGACGACATCGCCGGCTTCATCCGCACCTGGCTGCCGGAGTACATGCACGACACACGCAGCTACCTGACCGTGGCCATCGGCTGCACGGGCGGCAAGCACCGGTCCGTTTACGTGGTGGAACAGCTGGCTGCCATGTTCGCCGGCCAGGGTCAGGTACTGGTGCGCCACCGTGCGCAAAAACAATTCGACCTTTATGATCCTGGCGGCGGCCCCGCCGATCCGGGGCCACCTCCCAGATCGACCACGCCTTCAGCAGGACCTTGACGATGATTCGACCCGACCGGACCCCGAGCCTTGGCCACCCAGCAGCATCCAGCCGCCAACCTCGCGGGAGTTCCAGTCTGTTATGGATCGCGCTTTGCGTCACCGTCGCACTCGCCGGATGCAGCAGTGCCCCCACCAAGGCCCCTTCGGGCTCGGCCTCCCGCGGAGGGGGTTATTACAAAGACGACGGCCCGCCCGATAGCCCGCCCGCCAACCTGGACCAAGTCCCGGACCCGCTTCCGGCGGTCGAACCGCTGGCCAGTGGCCCGAACCGTCCTTATGTCATCTTCGGCAAGCGCTACGTGCCCGCGACATCCCTGCAGCCATACAAGGTACGCGGCATCGCCTCGTGGTACGGACGCAAGTTCCACGGCGCACGCACGTCGAATGGCGAAATCTATGACATGTATGCGATGACGGCGGCGCACACGACGCTGCCCATCCCAAGCTACGCCCGCGTCACGCGGGTCGCGACCGGCAAGTCCGTGATCGTGCGGATCAATGACAGGGGGCCGTTCCACGACAACCGCATCATCGATCTTTCCTACACGGCTGCGTACAAGCTGGGCCTGCTCGAAGCGGGTAGCGGTGAAGTGGAAGTCGAGCTCCTGCTGCCGGATGAAATCGCGCGCATCCGCGCGGAGCGCAGCCATGGCACGATGTTGGCCGCGGCACCCGACGCCGCGGCATCGAGCAGCGGGGGCGCGGTCCAGGCCATGCCGGTCGCGGCCCCGGCGCCGATCACCCAGGTGCAGGAACTGCCGCCGGCCCCGGCACCTTCGGCACTCGACCCGGCCACGGCGACCGTCTCCTCCCCGGCGCAATCGGGCGTTTTCCTGCAGCTCGGCGCCTTCAGCGGTCCCAGCAATGCCCAAGCCCTATTGGCCCGCCTCAAGGCGCAACTTCCGGACTGGACCGAGCCGCTACGCATCGTCAATGCCGACAACCTGCACCGCGTCCACATCGGCCCCTATCCTTCGCGTGAAAGTGCGCAGGCGGCGGCGCAGCGGCTACAGGCCCGCCTCGACATCGTGCCTCTCATCGTGACGCGCTGACCGCTCGCGGCGCGGGCCGGCGCGCCCGCGCGGCCAAGGCCAGGACAATCCTGCCCCGGTGAGGGGCTATCCGACGAGGCGCAAGCGCGGCATGCTTGCGCCAGAGCCTTCATCGCGCCCCCCATGCCTGCCGGAGAATCCGCCCTAAACGTCTTTCCCCTTGAGCTGCAACGCCCGCGCATACAGAGCGTCGCGCGGCGCGCCGGTGATGCGCGCTGCGACCTTGGCACTGTCGCGCACGCTCAGGACCTCCAGCAACGCCTCCAGCACCTCATCCGTCCGTGCGTCGAACTGCGCGGCGTCCGACGGCGGCGCCTCCCGCACGATCAGGACGAACTCGCCCTGTGCCCGCTGCGGATGGGCCGCGAGCCAGGCCGGCGCCTCGCCGAGCGGCAAGGTGGCGATTTCCTCGAATCGTTTGGTCAGTTCGCGCGCCAGGGTCACCTCGCGCCCCGGTCCGCAAACCGCCAGCAAGTCCCCCAGCGTCGCGGCCAGGCGATGGGGCGCCTCATACATGGCAACCGGCGCCGGCAATGCGCACCACTGTGCCAGCCACCGCTGCCGCGCTGCCGATTTGGGCGGCGGAAATCCCGCGAAAACGAAAGCCGGGTTCTCGTCCGAGGTCGCGCCGCTGGCCATCAAGGCGGCAATGACCGCGCTCGCGCCGGGCACGGGTACTACCCGGTACCCCGCCGCCGCAACCTCGCGCACGATGCGCGCTCCCGGATCGCTCACGCCCGGCGCACCGGCATCGGAAACCAGCGCGACGCGCTCCCCGGCAGACAGGCGGCCGAGTATGGCCTGCGCTGCCTGGGCTTCGTTGTGACGATGCGCCGACATGAGCGGCGTGTCGATGCCCCAGGCCTCCAGCAGCGCGCGCGACGTGCGGGTATCCTCGGCCGCCACCACGTCGGCCCTACGCAAGCAAATTTGGGCCCTCAGGCTCAGGTCGCCGAGGTTGCCAATGGGCGTGGCCACCACATAGAGGGCGGATGCTGGCCAATCCTGCGCCTCTACCTTTTCGGCGAGCCTGGCCCAGGCGCCGGCGTGGGGCCTGCTTGGGTCGAATTCATGTTCCATGCCCCGAGCATAACGCGAGGACAGGCATGACGTCCGAGCGCACGCCACGCCCGGACGGCGAGGCCATGCCCCCCATCGACTCGGCCTTTGCCCGGGCACACGCGGCGCAACGACAGGCGCTGCGCCGCCGACGAGGCAAACGGCACGGCGGCCGACGCGGCCAAGACGAGGCACCTCGCCGGTCGCCCTCTCAACAGGCGGGCGACCGCGCCGAACGGCGCGCCCTGGACTACCTGACGGCGGCGGGCCTGCAACCGGTCGCGCGCAACTTCACGTGCCGGGCGGGAGAAATCGACCTGATCATGTGGCATGGCCCGGTACTGGTCTTCGTCGAGGTCCGGGCGCGCGCCGTCGACCGCTACGGCGACGCAGCCGCCACCGTGGGTCCCGCCAAACGACTGCGCCTGGAGCGCGCGGCACGTTGCTTCCTCCATACCCGTTGGAGGGGGCCGCTGCCGCCCTGCCGCTTCGACGTGCTTGCCTTCGACGCCGAACGGCCGCCTCGGTGGATCCGGCACGCCTTCGAGGCAGGGCATCCTGCCGGGGGATGAATCCGACGACTCGGGACAGGCCCACGAGCGGGGACGTGCCTCTCCACGGCCGAGGGGAACCAAACGCGGCCCGGCTGCTCGAACCCGGGTCGCCGGCAACGGCGGCCCGTTGCGGCCGGTTACAGTGGTCACACTTGCCGGCCTGCCGTGCACACCGGCCGCTTCCCCGCATGAGATAATTCCTTCATGGACCTGATCGCCCGCATTTCTGCCCATTTCCGCGACGCCGTCGCCCTGTTCGAACACTGCCAGGACACCCTGTCCGCCCCCACCGCCGCCGCCGTGGACGCACTGGTGTTCTGCCTGACCAACAACGGCAAGATCCTGGCTTGCGGCAATGGAGGCTCCGCTGCCGACGCCCAGCACTTCGCCGCCGAATTGGTCGGCCGCTTCGAACGCGACCGCCTGCCTTTGGCCGCCATCGCCCTCAACACCGACAGCTCCATCCTCACCGCTGTCGGCAACGATTTCGGCTACGACCGCGTGTTTTCCCAACAAGTCAATGCGCTCGGCCAACCCGGCGACGTGCTCGTGGCCATTTCCACCAGCGGCAACTCGGCCAACGTCATCGAAGCCATCGAAGCGGCCCATTCGCGCGAAATGCGCGTCATCGCCCTGACCGGCAAGGGGGGCGGGAGGATCGGCCAGATGCTCACCGAAGACGACGTACACCTTTGCGTGCCGCACGACCGCACGTTGCGCATACAAGAAGTCCACATCCTGCTGCTGCACGCCATGTGCGACGGCATCGACGCTCAACTGCTGGGAGATCTCTGATGTTTCGCAAACCGGCCATTTCGCTCCGCCCGCTGATGCTGGCGGCCATGGTGGCAACTTCCGCATGGGCCGTGTCGGCCTGCGCACCCGTGGTATTGGGAAGCGCCTACGTCGGCACCATGGCCGCGACCGACCGCCGCACCGTCGGCATCCAGGTCGAAGACAAGAACATCGAGCTCAAGGCCGCCAATCGCCTCTCGGGCCGCTACGGCGAGAAGGGCCATATCAACGTCAACTCCTATAACCGCAAGGTGCTGCTGACCGGCGAAGTCCCGGACGAGGCTGCCAAACGCGACGCCGAAGAGCAAGTGCGGGGCGTGGAGAACGTGCGCGCCATCGTGAACGAGCTGCAGATTGGCATGCCGACCTCCCTGGCCACCCGCTCGAACGATCTCTTCATCGAAGGCAAGATCAAGGCCTCGCTGGTCGACGCCAAAGACCTGTTCGCCAATTCCTTCCGCATCGTCGTAGAGAACGGCGTCGCCTACCTGATGGGACGCGTGACCGAGCGGGAAGGCAAGCGCGGCGCCGAGATTGCCGCCGGCGTGAGCGGCGTGAAGAAGGTCGTCAAGGTGTTCGACTACATCACGGAAGAGGAACTGCAAAACCTCGCCAAGGTGAAGGCCGAAGAGGAAGACGGAGCGGGCGGGCGCTAAGCGCGAACCGCCGCAGGGCGCCGCGCACGCCGCACCTATAATGATGTTGGATGGGGCGGCCGCGACGCTTTGCCGGCCGCGCAGCCGCCCTGCGTGGAGGACAGACGGATATGCCTACTTCAGCCCGTATCAACACAGCCGCGCGCCAACGCGGTGCCGCCAAGCTCGCCGCAATCTTCGCGGCCGTGCTGCTGGCTGCAGCCGGCGCCTGGCTGGCGCTGGCGCCGGCCGCCAAGATGCCCGACACCACGTTCACTTCCATCGAGGGCGAGAAGATCCCGGCTGAAAGCCTGCGCGGCAAGGTCGTGCTCGTCAACTTCTGGGCGACCAGTTGCACGACCTGCGTCAAGGAAATGCCAATGATGGTCGAAACGTACAAGAAGTACGCACCCCGGGGCTATGAGATGATCGCCGTGGCCATGAGCTACGACCCGCCGAACTACGTGCTCAATTTTGCGCAAAGCCGCCAACTGCCGTTCAAGGTTGCGCTCGACCCCATGGGGGAAATCGCCCGCAGCTTCGACGACGTCAAGCTCACGCCCACCTCCTTCCTGATCGACAAACAAGGCCGCATCATCAAGCGATACCTGGGCGAACCCGACGTGGCCGAGTTCCACGCCGAGATCGAAAAGGCGCTGGCCGGTTGAACAATCGCACCATGGCCGCATCTTCCCGAATCATCGTCATCGACCACGCCTCCTGGGACGCCGCGCCCGGGATGGACGCCGCCCCCTCGCCGGCAGCGGAGCTGGAAGAAGGCAAGGTGCTGTATTTTCCGCGACTGCGCTTCGAGCTGACGGATGCGGAAACCGCCTTGCTCGACCCCAGCCTGGTCGATCCCAAGCGCAAGAACATCAGCCTCAACGCCGTCACCGGCAAGCTGACCGGCGTCGCCGTGGAGGACGAGCGGCGCGACGCCATAGGCGCGCTGGTCCGGCGCTACTACGAAACCACGCGTCGCTTCCTGGATCGTCTCTTGCCTCACTACGCCGCCCACCTGCACGCGCCGACCACCAGCTTGCGGCTGCACCGCATCGGCACGTGGAAGATGTCCTGGCGCAAGGACGACTCGCGGCTGCACGTCGACGCGTTCCCTTCGCGCCCCGTGGGCCAGCAGCGCATCCTGCGCGTCTTCAACAACATCAATCCGCATGGCGATGCGCGCCGCTGGCGCGTGGGCGAGTCCTTCGAGACGTTGTCCGCGCGCTACCTGCCGCAGATCCCGCCCTATCGTCCCGGCGTGGCCTGGCTACTGCACAAGCTGCACGTCACCAAGAGCCGGCGCAGCGCCTACGATCACATCATGCTGCAGCTGCACGACCGCATGAAGGCCGACGCCGACTACCAGCGCAACGGTCCGCAAGAAAGCATTGATTTCCCTCCCGGCAGTACCTGGATCTGCTTTTCCGACCAAACGCCGCATGCGGCGATGACAGGCCAGTTCATGCTGGAACAAACCTATTTGCTGCCGGTCTCGGCCATGGAGAACCCAGAGCGCTCGCCGCAGCGCGTGCTGGAAAGGCAGCTGGCCTCAGCCTGACCGATCCGCTTCGGGCAAGCGCGCGTCGCGATGCGTGCGACCGCGCACCGGCGCGGCCGGAGCGCGTCTGCATTCGACCCGCACCCGCACGCAAGTCTTGCCCGGCCACGCCGGGCGCAATCGTCCAGACGGCATCGGTGCGCGCCACGCAGGCGGTGCGAATACCCCGGAAAGTGTCTCTATGGGGCCCGGCCTATGTGCACCCCGCCCCCGTCGGCATGTGACAGCCCCTCTCGCGACATGCGCCCGCCCCCCCTGGGCCGATGCGCGGCAATGGCGACCAGACATTGCCGCGGGCGCAGCTTGATGCGCCCCTCCCGATGCCAATGCGTGCTTCGTTCATGTATGCGTGCCGCCATTTCCAAGAACGATGACCAAACAGAAATCAACGCTCCTGATTTTTCATTTTTCATGACCAACCCGGAAAACTACACTTCCCCCAAACAGCATTCCAAAGGAGCGAGACGATGCGTGCCATACGGACCGTTTTCCTGGCCATCACTCTTTCTTCCGCATTCGCGTGCGCGCACGCCACGACAGACTATCCCGCCAAGGCGGTGCGCGTCCTCGTGGGCTCGCCTCCCGGCGCACCCTCGGACCTAGTGGCCCGCATCCTCGCCGATGAATTGGGCCGCCGCCTCAAGCAGGCCTTCGTGGTGGAAAACCGGCCCGGCGCCAATAATGGCCTCGCGGCGCAGCTGGCGGCCAAATCGCCGCCCGACGGATATACCTTGCTCGTGACGCCCGACACGGTGGTGACGGTCAATCCGCTCGTATACACGAAGATGGATTTCGACCCCCGTACCGATCTCGCGCCTGTCGCCTTGGTGGCGAACTTCAACCAGATGATGGTGTGCAACGCCGCGCTCGGGATCACGTCGATGAAGCAACTGATGGACCGCGCACGCTCGTCCTCCATGACGTACGCCTCGGGCGGGCCGGGTTCGCCCGGCCACCTGGCTGCCGAACTCGTGCTCCGCGGCGCCGGCGTCTCGATGACCCACATCCCCTTCAAGGGACCGAGCCCCGCCACGACCGCCGTCATGGGAGGCCAGGTCGACTGCGGATTCCTCGCTACGCCCACCGTCCTGCCTCACATCCAATCCGGCCGGCTGTCAGCCCTGGCCGTCTCTTCCGCGCGCCCTTCTCCCATGGCGCCCTCCATCCCTACCTTGCCGCAGGCCGGACTGCCCGGCATCGACGCGTCCTTCAATCAATACCTGATGGCGCCCAGCGCTACCCCCGCAGCGCTTCTCCAAACCCTTCAACGGACGGTGTCCGAGATATTGAACGAGGAATCCGTGCGCCAAAAATTGACTTCGCTCGATCTCACGCCCGTGGGCTCGACGGGAACGGAAGCCGAAGCAACGCTCCGGCGCGACGCGCAAAAATGGGCTGACGTCGTCAAGCGCATCGACATCAAGCTGGAATAGGCCTGCGGGCGATGCGAGGGCGCCCCACAATTCAAGGCTGAGGGCCCCAGGCCCGGCGCGCAGGCTTTCCTTTGCAATTCGGCGTATGCTAGTGAACCTCGTGACTTTTTGCCTCGTTCAGCAGTATGGCTAGCCTGTCCCGCGATGAACAAATCGAGGCACTGCGCCGGGACGGCCTGGTGGTAGTGCGCAATTTCCTCGATGCCTCGCGTTGCGCCGCGTTGCTGCAGATTGCGCGCGCCCAGCTCAATGCGCACATCGAGCCCATCGAATACGAAGCGGACCTGGGCTATCCCGGCGCGCCGCCGTCGCGCGACGCCGAAGGCGGAAAAACCGTGCGGCGGCTCCTCGATGCATGGTCGCGCGACGAAGCCTTCCGGCAGTACGCCACGTCTGCCCCCATCCGCGAATGGATGGCAGCGTACTTCGGCGAACCGGCCAAGCTTTCGCTGGCACACCACAACTGCATCATGACCAAGCATCCGCGGTTCGGCACATTGACCGGATGGCACCGCGATTTCCGCTATTGGGCGTTCGAGCGGGACGACATGGTTTCGGTCTGGCTGGCGCTGGGTGACGAATTCGACCGCAACGGCGCCTTGCACTTCGTGCCCGGCTCGCATCTCGAACGCATCGACGCCTCGCGGTTCGATGAGAAAAAATTCTTCCGCGACGACCTTCCCGTCAACCGGCCGGTGATCGAACGCGCCATCGTGCCGGAATTGCATGCCGGCGACGCAGTGTTTTTCCACTGCAATACCCTGCACGCGGCGGATCGCAACAGCACGGACGAAGTGAAATTCTCGGTCGTCTTCACTTATCACGCCGCGAGCAACCGCCCGCTGCCGGGCACGCGGTCGGCCGCCAAGGGCAGCGTGCACCTGGAAAACGCCTGACGCCCAGGCCTACGCGCGAAACGCCTCCGCATCCTTCGTCGCGAGCCCGGCAGCCAGCGCCTTGGCCTGCACGAGGAAGGGCGACCGATCGTCTTTGCGGCAACTGACAATGACCGGGGAGGTAAAACCTGCCGTCGCCAGGGGCAGATAGACGATATCGTCGCGCTGCAACCGCTGCACGGAAGCGGGCACGACCGTCACGCCCAATCCTGCCGCCACGAGGCCTATCGCCGTCTGCAGCTCATTGGCCTCCTGGATGACTTGCAACGCCCAGCCTGCGGCCCTGAACAAGCCCAGCACGTGATCAGCATAGCTCGGGCGCGGCCGGGCGGGATACAGGATGAACGGCTGGCCCGCCAGCTCCGCCGCGCCCACGGCCCCGTGCGCCGGGCGCGCCGCCAATGCATGGGATTTCCCCACCACTGCGACCAACGGTTCGGCCATCAGCACTTCGCGTTCGACATCCGGGTCATCGAACAGGATGCGGCCGAAACCGATGTCGATGCGCCCGGACTTGAGCGCTTCCATCTGCTGCAGCGTCGTCATCTCCGACAACCCGACGTCCACGTGCGGATCGGCGCTGCGCAGGCGTCGTATCAGCTCGGGCACGAAGCCGTATAGCGTGGAAGGCACGAAGCCGATGCCAAACCAGCGTCGCCCCTGCTGGCCGATGCGGCGCGTCGCATCGACGACCTCCTGCAGCCGCGTGGTCAACTGGAGCGAATGCTCGAGCAGGAAGCGCCCGGCCTCGGTCAGGCGCAGGGAGCGGCCGGTGCGCTCGAACAAAAGCACGCCGAGCTCTTCTTCCAAGGCCCGGATCTGGCGGCTGAGCGGCGGCTGCGCCATGTGCAGCTTTTCGGCGGCGCGGGTGACGTTCATTTCCTGCGCCACGGCCTGGAAATAACGAAGTTGCCTGAGATCCATCGATACCTTTTAGGTATGGAAAACGACAAATATAGTCTTGGACGGGTGAAAAATCGAGATTCATACTGAATTCCAGCACTTTCTATGACTGGAATAGTATGGTTTTGCCGTATATCGAGTCGATCGAAGCCATTTTGGTCGACCTTCCCACGATCCGCGCCCATCAACTGGCGATGACGGTCATGAACGTCCAGACCCTCGTGATCGTGCGGCTACGCTGCTCGGACGGCATCGAAGGATTGGGCGAAGCCACGACCATAGGTGGCCTGAGCTACGGCGAGGAAAGCCCCGAAGGCATCAAGGTGGCCATCGACACGTATTTGGCCCCGGCCCTCCTGGGCCAAAACGCCGCCAACGTGCTGGCTGCCGTACAGCGCATGGAGAAGGCCGCGCGGGGCAACACCTTTGCCAAGTCGGCGCTGGAAACCGCATTGCTCGACGCCCAGGGCAAGCGCCTGGGCGTCCCCGTCTCCACCTTGCTGGGCGGCGCCGTGCGCGACACCGTGCCCGTGCTGTGGACACTGGCCAGCGGCGACACGCGCCGCGACATCGAAGAGGCCGAAGCGCTGCTCGACGCGCGCCGCCACGATACGTTCAAGCTGAAGATAGGCCGCCGCTCCGTGGCCGAAGACGTAGCCCACGTCTGCGCCATCAAGCGCGCGCTCGGCAAGCGCGCTCGCGTCACGGTAGACGTCAACCAGGCGTGGAGCGAGTCCCAGGCAGCGGTAGGCATCGCGCAGCTGGAAGAGGCCGGGGTAGACCTCGTCGAACAGCCGGTACCGCGCGCGCACCGCACCGGCATGGCGCGGCTGGCGGCTCGCTTCGTCATCCCCATCATGGCCGACGAGGCGGTGCAGGGCCCCGAGGATGCGATGGCCATTGCGCGCGAAGGCGCCGCGGACGTGCTGGCGATCAAGATCGCCAAGTCAGGCGGCCTCTATGGTGCGCTGCGCACCGCGGCGGTCGGCGACGCCGCCGGCATCGCGCTATACGGCGGCACCATGCTCGAGGGCAGCATCGGCAGCGTTGCCGCCGCCCATGCCTTTGCCACGCTACCGCGCCTGGAATGGGGCACGGAATTGTTCGGGCCCCTGCTGCTGGTGGACGACGTGGTCCGCGAGCGCCCCGCCTACGCAGATTTTTCGATGCGGCTGCCCACCGGCCCCGGGCTCGGACTGGCGATCGACGAAGACAAGCTCAACCGCTATCGCCGCGACCGCTGAGCCGGACGACGCAAGGACGGGCCGGGTATCCCGGCCCTTGGGGGGACGCCGCCGGCTAGGCGCCGGCCGTCCCGGGCAAGAATCGTGACAAGGAGACTTTCATGCTGTTTCTCGTGCGCATGGACGTACGCATCCCGCATTCGGTTCCACCTGAACAAGCCGATGCGCTCAAGGCCGCGGAAAAGGCCTATTCCCAGGACCTGCAGCGGCAGGGCAAATGGCAGCAGATCTATCGCGTGGTGGGCGAATACGCCAACTACAGCATCTTTGACGTGACGGACAACGACGAGCTGCACGCGCTGCTGTCCGCATTACCCCTGTACCCGTACATGGACATCCACGTGACGCCGTTGGCGCGGCATCCCTCCGCGATCCGCTGAGCGCCCCCTCCGGGTCGGGCAGCGCAAGCCGCCACGGCGACGGCTGGTCCGACCCGCCCCATACTGCATACTGGAGACACAAGATGAAAAACCGCTTTTCCCTGACCGCCCTGGCCGTCGCCGCGGGCCTGCTCGCTGCACCGCTCACTGCTGCTGCGCAAAACGGCTATCCCAGCCGCCCGATCCGCTGGATCGTCCCCTTCCCGCCCGGGGGCGCGATGGACAACATCGCCCGTACGCTGGGTGAAACCATGGGCCAGATGCTCGGCCAACCCTTCGTGATCGAGAACCGCCCCGGCGCCGGGGGCAACATCGGCGCAACCGCCGTGGCCCGCGCCAAGCCGGACGGCTATACGATCATGATCGTCGCCAACGGCATGGCTGTGAACCCCGCGCTCTATCCCGACATGGCGTACGATCCCGTCAAGGACTTCGCGCCGATTTCGCTGCTCGCCGTCGTTCCCAACGTGCTCGTCGCCAATCCGCAGCGCATCCCGGCCAAGACGGTGGCCGAGGTAATCGCACTCGCCAAGGCCAATCCCGGCAAGTACACCTTTGCCTCGGCCGGCGTCGGCACGTCCATCCACTTGGCCGGCGAACTGTTCGTCAAGATGGCGAACGTGCAGATGCTGCACGTGCCGTACAAGGGCAGCGGTCCGGCCATCGCCGACCTGCTGGGCGGACAAGTCGACTACATGTTCGACAGCGTGACCTCCGCCAAGCCGCACATCGAAGCGGGCAAGCTGACCGCCATCGCCGTCACGACCAAGAAGCGCTCTGCTGCACTGCCCAATCTACCCACGGTGGCCGAAGCCGGGCTGCCCGGCTATGAGCTAACTCCGTGGTTTGCCGCCTTTGCGCCCGCCGGCACGCCGCAAGCGGTCATCGACAAGCTGAACCAAGCCATGCGCCAGGCGCTGCAGGCGCCCAAGGTGCAGGCCACGCTGGCTTCCATCGGCGCGGAACCGATAGGCGGCTCGCCGGCGGAACTGCGCGACTACCTGGCCTCCGAGATCAAGGCGGGGCGTGAACTGATTGAATCGCGGGGCATCAAAATGGACTGAGTAAGGTCTATCCAGGACGAAACCAAGCAGGGGCTACCCGTATAGCCAATCGTCGTATCATCCATTAGTGTTTCGCCCCGTACCGGCTCCGCCCCGCGAAGCTGGTCCCCCGGCGCAGCGCCGTGCCCGGATACTCCATGCATCCAGGTGCGGCGCTGCGCCGAAGGGAGACGCTCACACTAATACGATTGGTTCAGGCGTATCCCATGCCGGGCGCCTGGCCGAATCTTTCAGCATTCCATTTCATCAACGAACTGCCATGCATAAGATTCGCGTCCTGATCTTGTCGCTGTTGCTCGCATTGCCGACCCTCGTGGCGGCCGACCAGTCGGGCATCTACCTGGTCACCGACTACCCTTCCCTGACGTTGCAGGCCGGCGCCACGACCACGCTGCCGCTGAGCCTGCGCAACCAAAAAGAGCCGCCGGAGCGCGTTGCACTACGGGTGGAAGACGTGCCGCAAGGCTGGAAAGTCTCGCTGCTCGGCGGCGGCAAGCCGGTGGCCGCTGCAATGCCGGCCACCGACGCCAGCGTGCCGCTGCAATTGCGGTTCGAACTGCCGCCCACGGCCGAGGCGCGCCGGTATCGCATACGCGTCGTGGCCGATGCGCCGAACCGGCGCATCGAACTTCCCATTGACGTGACGCTGGCCGACGAATTGCCGGCCCAGCTCGGCATCGAAACCAAGCTGCCCGCGCTGCGCGGCGGCCCGCGCACGACCTTCGATTACCAGTTCACGGTGCGCAACGACAGCGGACGCGATCTGGTGGTGAGCCTGACTGCCGAAACGCCGCAGTACTTCGAACCCACCTTCACCGAAAACTACGGGTCGCAACAGCTGACCTCCGTGCCCATCAAGGCGGGCGAATCGAAAGACCTCAAGCTCAGCGTCAAGCCGCCCTCGTCCGTCAAGGCCGGCAGCTATCCCATCGTCGTGCATGCCAGCGCCGAAAACGCATCAGCCAGCGCCAAGCTCACCATGGACGTCGTGGGCCAACCCGAACTGCGCATCACTGGCCGCGACGGCATCATGAGTGCGACCGCCCGCGCCGGCAAGACCGAAACCATGCCCATCATCGTGCGCAACGATGGCTCCGCGCCGGCGCAAGGCATCGAGCTGTCGGCCAGCGCGCCGTCGGGCTGGAAGGTCGAATTCGAACCCAAGACCCTTCCTGAAATCGAAGCGGGCAAGGAGGTCGAGGCCCAGGCCCACATCACGCCGTCCGATCGATCGCTCGTCGGCGACTACATGACCACCATCCGCGCGTCGGGCGGCGGGGAAAGCGCGTCGGGCGAGTTCCGCATCACGGTGCAGACCTCGGGCCTGTGGGGTATCGTCGGAGTCATCATCATCGCCATCGCCGTGCTGGTGCTGGTGGGTGCTGTCGCGAGGTTCGGGCGGCGATGAGCACGCAAGTCATCCAGGCGCAAGGCCTGACCAAACGCTATAAAGGCCGTACCGCGGTCGACGGCGTTTCGTTCACGGTAGGACAGGGCGAGGTCTTCGGCCTGCTCGGTCCCAACGGCGCCGGCAAGACGACCACCATTCTCATGCTGCTGGGCTTGACCGAAGCGAGCTCCGGCACGGTGTCGGTCCTGGGCCGCGATCCGCGCCGCTCGCCGCTCGCGGTCAAGCGCGAGGTCGGCTACATGCCCGACGCCGTCGGGTTCTACGACTACCTCTCGGCACGGGAAAACCTCGCCTACACGGCCAAGCTCATGGAAATCGACGCCGGCGAACGCAACGCCCGCATCGATGCGGCGCTCGCGCGCGTCGGGCTTTCCAGCGAGGCAGACCGGCGCGTGGCCGGCTTCTCGCGCGGCATGCGGCAACGCCTGGGGCTGGCGGAGATCGTGCTCAAGGGTGCCCGCATCGCCATCCTGGACGAGCCGACCTCCGGCCTCGACCCGCAGGCCGCCGAAGACTTCCTGGGGCTCATCGACAGCCTGCGGCGGGACGGCGTCACGGTGCTGCTGTCGTCCCACATGCTGGACCACATGCAGCGCATCTGCGACCGCGTGGCGCTTTTCCACCAGGGCCGCATCGCCCTCATGGGCACCGTGCCGGAGCTGGCGCGCCAGGTGCTGGGCGGCCAGAGCGCCGTAGTGGTCGAGGCGCGGGGCAAGGACATCGCCGCAGTGCTGCGCGGCATTCCGGGCATCGCCTCGGTCGAACCCCAGGGCGAACAACGCTGGCGGCTGCGGGCCGAACGGGACGTGCGGCCGGATATCGCCCGCGCGCTCGTCAACGCGAACGCCGAGCTGCTCCGGCTGGACGACGAGCCAATCAGCCTCGACATGATCTACAACCGCTTCTTCCAGTCCATGACTCAAGGGGGACGACGTCATGCAGCGTGAAGGATCACCCGTACAGGGCATGGGCGTGGTCCTGCTGAAAGAGCTGGCCGACCATCTGCGCAGCGGCCGCATGCGCGTGCTGGAATGGCTGATCATCCTGACGGCCGCCGCTGCGCTCTACGGCGTGTTCCAGCAGATCCGCAACACTACCGCCAGCGATCCCTTCGTGTTCCTGCGCCTGTTCACGGCCGCGCGCGAACCCATGCCGTCGTTCTCGGCGCTGCTGGGGTTCCTGGTGCCGCTGGTGGCGATCGGGCTGGGATTCGATGCGATCAACGGCGAATACTCGCGGCGCACGATGAGCCGGCTGCTGTCGCAGCCCATCTACCGCGATGCCTTGCTGATGGGCAAATTCCTGGCAGGCCTGACAACCCTGGCCGTTTCGCTGCTGGCCTTGTGGCTATTGGTGGTCGGCGCCGGGTTGTTCCTGCTTGGCGTGCCGCCCAGCGGCGAAGAAATCGCCCGCTCGCTGCTGTTCCTGCTGCTCACGCTCGCCTATGCAGGCGTATGGCTGTCCGTGGCGATGCTGTGCTCCATCCTGTTCCAGTCGGCGGCAACGTCTGCCCTGGTCAGCCTCGGGCTATGGCTGTTCTTCTCGCTGCTGTGGCCCATGCTGGCCGGCGCGATCGCGCAGGTCATCGCACCGCCCGATCCATTGGCGCTGATGCTGGGGCAACCCGGGATCGAAACGCTCCAGTGGCAACAGGCGCTCGAGCGGATCTCGCCGTCCCAGTTGTTCGGAGAAGGCGTGCTGGCCCTGCTGGTGCCGTCGACCCGCACGCTGGGGCCGGTCTTCCTGAGCCAATTGCAGGGCGCGGTGATCGGTTCGCCCTTGCCGCTCTCGCAAAGCCTGGCCATCATCTGGCCCCAGATGATAGGGCTGATCGCCGCCGTGATCCTGTTGTTCACGCTGGCCTACATGCTCTTCCAGCGGCGGGAGGTGCGGGCCTAAGCGGCACCAAGCGCGCCGAAGCGGCAAACCAGCACCGATCGCCGCTCCGGCAGCGCCGGCATGAACCAAAAAAAGCTTGCCCCACGCCCCGGCCCGGATACAACGTCCGGGCTGCGCGCGTTGGGCAAGCCTCTTTTCTTGCGGAACCGAAAAGACGACGGCGCGTCGCGCTTTACGCCACGCCGGCCGCGTGCGCCTGCTGGTCTGCGTGATACGACGAACGCACCATTGCGCCGACCGCGGCATGGGTAAAGCCCATCGCATAGGCTTCGCGCTCGAACATCGCGAAAGTGTCGGGATGCACGTAGCGCAGCACGGGGAGATGGTGCTCGGACGGTTGCAGGTATTGGCCGATCGTGATCATGTCTACGTTGTGCGCGCGCATGTCGCGCATCACCTGCAGGATTTCCTCGTCAGTCTCGCCCAAGCCCAGCATCAGGCCGGACTTGGTCGGCACCTCGGGATGGCGGGCCTTGAACTCGGCCAGCAGCTTGAGCGAGTGCTCGTAGTTGGAACCCGGGCGGGCCTGCTTGTACAAGCGCGGCACCGTCTCCAGGTTGTGGTTCATCACATCCGGCGGACACGCATCGAGGATCTCGAGCGCCCGGTCCAGGCGTCCGCGGAAATCGGGCACCAAGATCTCGATGCGGGTGGCGGGCGAGAGTTCGCGCGTCTTGGCGATGCACTCCACGAAATGGGCCGCGCCGCCGTCGCGTAGGTCGTCGCGGTCCACCGACGTGATGACCACGTAGTTCAGCTTCAGCGCGGCAATGGTGCGCGCCAAGTTGAGCGGCTCGTCTGGGTCCAGCGGGTCGGGCCGGCCATGGCCTACGTCACAGAAGGGGCAGCGGCGCGTGCACTTGTCGCCCATGATCATGAACGTAGCCGTTCCCTTGCCGAAGCACTCCCCGATATTCGGGCACGAGGCTTCCTCGCACACCGTATGGAGGTTGTGCTCGCGCAGGATGCGCTTGATGTCGTAGAAGCGGGAACCGGGAGACGCCGCCTTCACGCGTATCCACTCAGGTTTCTTCAGCCTTTCCGCTTGCACGACCTTGATCGGGATGCGGGAAACCTTGGAGGCGGATTTCTGCTTCTGCAGCGGATCGTAGGCCGGCGCCGCCCCGTTGGTTTCGGATTGGCTGCTCAAGGCGGACGTATCGGGCACGGAGCTCATCGACAAGATTCCTGTTCGGCGTGGCCGGGGTAGAACCGGGGGCCGGATTAGTAAAGACCCTTATTCTACCGCCGCCGGCGCCGGGCTCGGCAAAACCCCTGACTGCGGCAGGGCCACCAGCGCGCGTTCCAGGCGCCGCGCCAGCCGCTCGCCGGCTTCTTCCAGAGAAATCGCGCACCCGCAGGAGGCTAGGTCCACGGTGCGCAGCCCGGCATAACCGCAAGGGTTGATCCACGAGAACGGGGCCAAGTCCATGGCCACGTTCAACGCGACGCCATGGTAGGTACATCCGCGATGGACCTTGATGCCCAACGCCGAGATCTTGGCCAGTTCGGATGCCCCCGCCGCGGGGGCCGACGCGCGCGGCCAATTCACGTAGACGCCCGGTGCGCCCGGCTTGCGCTGCGCATCGGGCAGCCCCAATTCGGCCAGCAGATCGATCACGGCCTGCTCCACCCGGTTCACGTATTCCTTGACGAAATACCCGGTGCGCTTCAGGTCGAGCAGCACATAGGCCACCACCTGCCCGGGCCCGTGATAGGTGACCTGCCCGCCGCGGTCGCTCTTGACGACCGGCACGTCATGAGGCGCCAACACATGCTCGGGCTTACCCGCCTGCCCTAGCGTAAACACGGGAGGATGCTCGACCAGCCAGATCTCGTCCGCCGTATCGGCATCGCGCGCGGCGGTGAAAGATTTCATCGCCTCCCATGTCTCGTGATAGTCGGCAGGACGCTGCAGCCAACGGATGTGCATGGACAGCTCTCTCGGGCGGGTCGGCTACAGGACGAATTTCACCATGGGGTGCGAGGTGAGCTCGCGATACAGCGCGTCGAGCTGCTCGCGGGAAGTCGCCCGCACGATGAAAGTCAGCCCCAAGTAATTGCCACCAGAGCTGGCCCGCATTTCCACCGTGGCCGGATCGAAATCCGGATCATGGCGCATCACGACTTCGGTGAGCACCTGGGCGAAATCAGGGCGATGCGCCCCCATCACCTTGATCGGGAAGTCTGACGGATACTCGATCAGCGAAGCCCGGGCCTCGGGCGCTTGGGGAAGGTCTGCCATGTGAATGTCAAAGCGCTGCGATCGCCTCATCGTATCCCTGGCGCAACCGGGCATAGACGGGGCCGGGACGGCCCGCGCCCACGGGCTGGCCGTCGAGCGACACGATGGGCAGGATTTCCTTGGTCGCCGACGAAAGCATCAATTCGTCGGCCGCTTGGACCTCCGCCTTCGAGACCGGCCGCATCTCGAGCGGGATCCCCTTGGCCGAGGCCATTTCCTCGATGAATCCGTAGCGGATGCCTTCGAGGATGAGATGGTTCTTCTGTGGTGCCAGCAGGCGCCCGTCCTTGACCACCCAGATGTTGCTGGACGAGCCTTCGGACAGGAAACCGTCGCGGAACATCACGACCTCCGTCGCGTCGCGATCGACGGCATACTGCCGAGCCAATACGTTGCCCAACAGCGAGGTGGACTTGATGTGGCAATGCAGCCAGCGCTCGTCGGGCATGGTCACGGCTTTCACGCCGCTCTCGCGCAGCTCGGCCGACGGCCTTGCGAACGGGCTCGTCATGCCGAACACCGTGGGCGAGATGTTGCGGGGAAATGCGTGATCGCGCTTGGCGACGCCGCGCGTCACTTGCAGGTAGACGAACTGATCCTGGGCGTCCAAGGTCTCGACCAGCCTCGCGACCAGCGCCTGCCATTGCTCAGCCGTGTGCGGATTCGGGATGCGGATCGCATCCAGGCTGCGGGCGAGCCGCGCCAAATGCTGCGCCATCCGGAACGGCTTGCGGCCGTAGACCGGCACGACCTCGTAGATGCCGTCGCCGAAGATGAAGCCCCGGTCCAGCACCGATATCTTGGCTTGCGACAGCGGCGTGAACTCACCGTTGAGATAGACCAGCGGGTCGCCCTCTATGCCTGGAATCATGTCTATTCCCTAAAGAAGGAGAGAAATACGCCCTTTCCCTGCGCCGCATGTTTCGCGCGCTCCGCAAAAAAAGGGCGCGGACCGAGGGCCGACCGCGCCTGGGGCGCCCCCGATGGCGGCGCAGCGAACATGCCGCGCCGCGGTTTCCACCCTTCGGGGCGCACCCCCAGCGCATGCGCGAGCCTTAGTTGAACCAAAGCCTCACGGCGTCGAATGCGCGGCCGAAGATGCCAGCCACGTCCACCGGTTCGAGCACGGTCAACGGCACCTCGCGCACGGGTTTGTCGTTCAGGGTAAGTTTAAGCGTACCCACTTGCTGTCCCGCCTGCAACGGCGCCACCAGCGGATCGGTACGCTCGACGGTGGACTTGACGTTCCCGGCCTGGCCGCGCGGCACCGTGACCCAGATGGCCGAGCGCGACCCCAGCTTGGCCTTGCTCGCATTGCCCTTCCAGACCTTGGGCTCCACCACGGCCTGGTTGGCCTCGTAGACGCGCACCGTGTCGAAGTTCTGGAACCCCCAGTTCAACAGTTTCAGGCTCTCCTGGGTACGCGCGTTCTCGCTCGCCGCCCCCACCAGGACCGTGAGCACGCGGCGGTCGCCCCGCATGGCAGACGCGATCAGGCAGTAGCCGGCCGCCTCGGTGTGGCCCGTCTTCATGCCATCCACGGACGGATCGACCCACAACAGCCGGTTGCGATTGGGCTGGGTGATCTTGTTGTAGGTGAACTCGCGTTCCTTGTAATACCCGTAGAAGTCGGGATGATCTTGGATCAGGCGCTTGGCCAGCAGGGCGAGGTCGCGCACCGTGGTCACGTGCTGCGGATCGGGCAGGCCGGTGGAGTTCGTAAAGTGCGTATTCTTCAACCCAAGTCGCGCCGCTTCCTGGTTCATCAACGCGACGAAGGCGTCCTCGCTCCCCGCGACGGCCTCGGCCAACGCCACCGTGGCGTCATTGCCCGACTGCGTGATCATGCCGCGGATCAGCTCCTCGACGGTGACGGGCTTGCGCGGCTCGATGAACATGCGCGAACCGCCCGTGCGCCAGGCCTTGTGCGACACCGCGACGCTTTGGCCGAGCGACAGGCGTTTTTCCTTGAGTGCGTTGAACACCAGATACGCCGTCATGACCTTGGTCAGCGAAGCCGGTTCGACGCGATCGTCCGCGCGATCCTCGGCCAAGACCTGGTCGCTGGTCACGTCGATCGCGACCCAGGCGCGGGCCGCTATGGCGGGCGCCGGCACGGAAGACAACAGGCCGACGGTCGACACCGAAGACGCGGCGGAAGAGGTAGTCACCGGCGGCGCGGCTGCGGCGAAGGCCGTGGCGGGCATGGTTGCCTGGAATGCGACGAGGCAAGCCGACGCCACTGCGGCCAAAGCAAACCGACGTCCCGGAGCGAACGAGAAAAAGCGCAGTTTCATGTGGGAGACGATCGTGCAAGAGGGGCGCCGCCCGGGCCGGCCAACGCTGCCCGACGCGCGCCCCGCGGTGCGGGGTGGAAACTGTAATTATAGGCACCCCGAGCGGCTGGCTACCCCCGGGACATGGCGGAGCTGATGCAACGGAATGCTACAGCCCGCCGGCGGCCCCGTCATGCCAGCACGCGGCCCAGGTAGTTCAGCACCAGGCGCTTGACCACCACGAGGTTGCCGTGGAAGAAATGGCCAGCCCCGGGAATGACGGTGACCGGCAGGCTTTGCGGGCGCGCCCAGTCCATGACGGACGATAGCGGCACCGTGTCGTCCTGCTCGCCATGGATGACCAGCGAATCTTCGGGAACCTCGGCCACGGAAAAACGACTGGCCGCGGTGCCGAGCAATACCACGCCTGCCACCGGCAGCCCCCGGGGGCTCGCCGGCCCGCAACCGGCATACACCTGGCTGGCGACCGCGCTGCCGAACGAGAACCCGCCCAACACGAAATGGCCGCGGGCCAGCGACGGATGCCGCGCGCGAAACTGATCCACCACGGCCAACATGTCCGACGCTTCACCGGTGCCGTGGTCGAACTCGCCTGCGGATCCGCCCACGCCGCGGAAATTCGGCCGCAGCGCAGCCAGCCCCTGCTGCACGCAGGCCCGCGCCACCGTCGTGACCACCTTGTTGTCGCGGGTGCCGCCGAACAGCGGATGCGGATGCAGGATCAGGGCCCATCCCCGTGCTGCGTCGAGGCCCCCCTCGGGAATGTCCAGCGCGCAATCGACGGGCCCCGCGCCACCCTCTAGCACGAGATGTTCGGTTGCAATCGCCATGGCGCTCAGATCCTCAGTCGTTCGACGGGCTCACCGCGCACCAGGTGCGAATCGATGATTTCATCGATATCTTCTTGGTCCACGTAGGTGTACCAGACACCCTCCGGATAAACCACCAATACCGGCCCCTCTTCGCATCGGTCCAGGCAGCCTGCCTTGTTGATGCGGATCTCGCCCTTGCCGGCCAATCCAAGCGCCTTGATGCGCTTCTTGGCATAGTCCTGCATGGCCTGGGCGCCTTGCCGAGCGCAACAGGGACGAGGCGCATCGGGTCCGCGCTCGTTCAGGCAAAAAAAGACGTGGTGCTTGTAATAGGACTCCATACCAACTCACAAGGACGAAAAAAGCGTTACCGGGACGCCGAACCAACGCGTCGCCGGGCCAGGAAGAACAAGGCGGCCACCACCCAGATCACGGACAGGCTCTGCGTGAGCGACTCCAGATGCAGCCAACCCGTGCGCGCCACCGCGGCCGTCATTTCGAAATAGAGGTCGGACGGGAGCAAGTTGACGATGGCCAGCTGCACGCACAAGGCCGTCATGCCGAGCACGCGCTGCCAGGAAGGTTGCAAATAAGCGCCGCCGGTGGCCAGGGCCAGGCCCCCGACCACGCCGACGACGGCGCCGATCGTGATCCAAGCCCCGCCCGCCTGCGCGGGCACGGCCAGGGGCTGCAGGACGGCCTTGACCAGCAGCGCGCAACACACCAGCGCAGCCGGAAGCATACCGCGCCCCGGCACTGGCCGAGCCACGTGCAGCAACAACATGGAAACGGCCACCACGGCGGCCCCGGTGCACAGCTGTTCGGCCATGATGCGCTGCCCAGGCGAGGGCGTCCACACCTCGCCGAGCAGCTGCGACGGCAGCGCGGCCCAATCGCCGACCAACCGCCATAACTCGCCGGTACCGAACAGCATGGGCTGGCGCGGAATCTGCATGAATACCCAGAGCGCGGCCAGGATCAGGGCCGAACCGGCCTCGGGTGCAAACCATCGATGGCGCCAGCGCACGAGTGCCCCGTCGCCGATCAGGCTCGGCGCCGTCGCGGCACCGGCCAAGGCACCCAGCAGCCCACCACCGGCGTTGGCAGCCAGGTCGACGTTGGACGCGATGCGGTTGGGCAGGTAGGTCTGCAGCGCCTCCAGGGAGCCCGACAGCAGCGTGCAGAACACGACCGCCGCCAGCACGGCGGCCACCCTGCGGCAAGCGGGATAGAGCGCCCAGACGAACAGCGCGCCCACGGGCAAATAGGCCGCGACGTTGGCGACGATTTCGGATCCAACCCAATATTCGGGCCACGGCGCCCGCAGGTACGCGAAAGCCGGCAAGCCGACATCGACCCAGCCCGTGAACGGATAGAGGCTGGCGTACACCACCAGCAGCACGACGATGATCAAGGCCAGCCGCGCCATCGGGGCACGGTGCCGGACGACCTGCCCGGGCGTAGCGGACGAGTCGTCGGCACTCATGGGCGGCGGAAGAAAAACGTGAGCGACATGCGTTAAGTTTATGCGGTTTGGGAAACCTCGCTGCGATCCCCCGGGCTCTGTGCCTACAATTGCCGATTTGCACGCCGCTCGCTCGGCCGCCCTGGACGGATTTCCATGCCCACACACCACCCCGCCCCGCCTCCCGACGCTATCGCCCCACCGGCCGAATTCGCCGCCGGCCTGCGCGCGGCGCTGCCGGGCTGGGACGTAACGTGGCTGGCGTCGACGCCGTCCACCAACGCCGAACTGCAGCAGTACCTGAAGAACGGCGGCACCGGGCCGGCATTGCTCGGCAGCCACTACCAAACCTCGGGCCGGGGCCGCGCCGGCCGCGCCTGGCAAGCCCGCGCCGGCGAGGCGCTGCTGTTTTCCTGCGGTTGGCAGGCAGACATTGCTCCGGCACGCCTGCCGCCGCTTTCGCTGGTCGCCGGCATCGCCGCATGCGAGGCCCTGGGCCAGCTGCTGGGTCCGTATCCGGACGGGGTGCTGTCGCTCAAATGGCCCAATGACCTGCAGTGGAATGGCGCCAAGCTAGCGGGCATCCTGGTCGAAAGCGTCGCCACGCCGGCTCCAGGATGCACCGGCGTGGTATTGGGGATGGGGCTCAATCTACGCGGGGCTGCCGGCTTGTCGCGCACGCTCGGCCGGGAGATCGCCGACTGGACGCTTACCGGCAGCCCCGCCGGCCCGGCGCGGCTGGTCGCCGAAGTCGCCCACGCCTGGCGCGCGGCCGCCCAGGCATATGCGGCCGAGGGCTTTGCGCCGTTTCGCGAACGCTTTGCCCGCTGGGACGCGCTCTACGGCCAACCCGTGCGCATCATCAATGACGGCCGCGTGCTATTCGAAGGCACGGCGCGGGGAGTCGACGAGCGCGCCATGCTCCAGGTCGAAGACGCCGAGGGCCGGCTGCAGGCGGTTACCGTGGGCGACATTTCGGTGCGCGCCGCGCCCCAAGGAGGACTGGCATGAAAGCCGCAGCGCCTGCCGCCCACGACGACCCGCCCACGCTGCTCATCGACGCAGGCAACACCCGCGTCAAGCTTGGGTGGCGCGAAGGCGGCCCTGAGCTGCGCCACCCACTGCAGGCGGCCTTCCGGCACGACGAACTCCCCTCGGCCCTGCCCCGCTGGCTGGCCGAACATGGCCTGCGACCGCAGCGTGCCTTCGGGTCCAACGTCGCGGGCCCGCGCATCGAACAGCTGATCGGCGAGCTCCTGGCGCAGGAGGACTGCACCGTGCACTGGATACGCGCCAGCCGCCGGTTGCTCGGGGTGACCAACGGCTACCGGCACCCAGAACGGCTGGGAACCGACCGTTGGCTCAGCCTGGTCGGGATCTGGCAGGGATGGCGCCGCGCCGCGCCCCCCGGCGCCCCGGCGCCCGTGCACGTAATCGCGCATTTCGGGACAGCAACGACCGTGGACACGCTCGATGCAGGCGGTCGCTTTGCCGGCGGGCTCATCCTGCCCGGCCGCGAACTCATGCGGCAATCGCTCGCCGCGGGCACCGCGGGCCTGCCGCGGGCCAACGGACAGGCCACGCCATTTCCCGACAATACCGACGATGCGATCATGTCGGGCATCGCAGCCGCCCAGGCCGGCGCCGTGGTGCGCCAATGGCTGGCGGCGCGGGAGCGCTACCGGCAGGAACCGCTACTGGTCGCAAGCGGCGGTGCCTGGACCGCCATTGCCGACGAAGTCATCCACCTGATGCGCGCCATCGGCTCGACGCAACCGGTCCGGGTCGTCGACAATCCCGTGCTCGACGGCCTGGCCTGCCTGGCCGAGTCGGGTATCGTTTCCGCTTCATCCTGATCACCCCGGGTTTTCATGCGCAGCCTGTTCGTCTTACTGCTCCTCGCCAATGTGGCGCTCTTCGGCATGGAACGCGGCTGGTTCGGCCAGCCGCTTTCTGAACGAGGCCGAGACCCGGCCAGGCTGAAAATGGAAATCCGGCCCGACACGATCCAGGTGCCGCGCCTGCCGGGCATCAATGCAGCGCCCGAGCCCGCCCCCTGGGCAAGCGTGCCGTCCCCCCAGCGGGCGGCGCCGGCTTCCTCCCCGGCCCGGCCTGCCCCTCCCGGATCGCCCTCCATCGCGACGCCAGCATCTCCCGCCCCCGCTGCGGCGCCGGAATCGCCGCCCCTGCCGTCTGCCCCGGTAACGCCGGCCTACGGCGAACCCGCCCCCCTGGCAACCGAAAATGCTGCGACCACGGGCGAGCCCGTGGCCGGCCGGCCCTTCGCCTGCCTGGAATGGGGCGTTTTCGGTGACGCGGAACTCGGCGCCGCCCAAGACTGGCTCGGCCAACACCTGCCCGGCGTCAAGTACAGCGCCCGGCGCGAAGCAGGCCGCCCAGGCTGGATGGTCATCGTGCCTCCGCTCGGCAGCGCCGCCGCTGCCCAGGCCGCCGCCGCGCAACTTGGCCGGGATGGCGTGAAGGAATATTTCGTCATCCAAGAGGCCGGCCCGTTCCAGTACGGCATCTCGTTGGGCGTGTTCAGCACGGAGGCGGGCGCCCGCAAGCACGCGGCGACCGTGCAAGGCCAAGGCGTGCGCAACGTGAAAGTGGTGCCGCGCGACCCGCAGGGAGGCAAGAACTGGTTACGGCTCGAGGACGTATCGCCCGCCGGGCGCCGCGCGCTGGACGACGCCCGAAGCCTTTTCGGCCGCGCTTCGGTGCGGGACTGCCGCTAGTCCCCGCGCGGCTCAGCTCCCGCGTATGCGCTGGACGAGCTTGGTGGTCGAGCGGTCGTGCTCGAAATCGATGGCGACCGCGTCGCCGCCCCAGCTGCGCACCAGCGCTGTCTCGGGCAGTTTCTCCATGTCGTAATCACCGCCCTTGACGATCAAATCGGGCCGCAGCTTGCCGATCAGCTCGAGCGGGGTGTCTTCGTCGAACCAGGTGACCACGTCCACCGACGCCAGGGCAGCCAGCAGCGCGGCACGATCGTCCTGGCCGTTCAGCGGCCTGTCCGGCCCCTTGCCCAGCCGCCGCGCCGAAGCATCGGTATTGATGGCCACCACCAGCATGGCGCCGAGCTGCGCGGCCGCGTCCAGATAGGTGACGTGGCCGCGGTGCAGAATATCGAAGACGCCGTTGGTGAACACCACGGGACGCGGCCACGCCGCGCGCGCGGCCAGGCATTCATCGGGGCTGAGGATCTTGGATTCGAAGCGGGCAGGCACGATGGGCGGCACACGGATGCAAAGCGTTCATTGTAGAGGCGTGACGGCCGGTCCGTGCAGGAATGCATTCCGGGCGGCAACGATACACTCTGTGCAGGGCCACGGCCGGGGCCGCCACGGAACGAAGGAATCGCAATGCGACTACTGTTGGTGGAAGACGACCCGATGATAGGGGAAAGCGTGTTCGACGTGCTGCGCGCCGAACACTACGCGGTGGACTGGGTGAAGAACGCCAAGAGCGCCGATACCGCGCTGCGCACCGAGCATTACGACCTGGTATTGCTGGACCTCGGCCTGCCCGACGGTGACGGCCTGGCGCTGCTGCGCGGCCTGCGGGCGCGCAAGGTGCAGACGCCGGTGCTCATCGCGACCGCCCGCGATGCGGTCGAACAACGCATCGCGGGCCTGGATGCGGGTGCCGACGACTACGTGGTCAAGCCCTACGACGTGGACGAAGTGCTGGCACGCATCCGGGCCCTGATCCGGCGCAGCGCCGGACGTGGCGAGCCCTTATACGAACATGGCGGCGTGGTGCTCGACCCGGCCACGCGCACCGCCACGGTCAACGGCGAACCGGTCATGCTCACGGCCAAGGAATGGGCGGTGCTGGAACCGCTCCTGGCGCGGCCCGGCCTCATCCTGTCCCGCGCCCAATTGGAAGAGAAACTCTACAGCTGGAAAGACGAAATCAGCAGCAACGCCGTCGAGGTGTACATCCACGGCCTGCGCAAGAAACTAGGCGCTCAATTCATCCAGACGGTTCGCGGCGTCGGATACGTGATTCCCAAAGGCTGACATGTCGCGCTTTCCCATCCGTTCGCTGCGCGGCCGCTTGCTGGCTTTCCTGCTGGCGGCCATATTCCTCGCGGCGCTGCTGCAAGGCGCCATTGCGTATCGCGGCGCGCTGATCCAGACCGACGAAATTTTCGATCACCAGCTGCGGCGCATCGCGCTCTCCCTGGGCAACGGCAATCCCCTGTTCAGCACGGGGCCGGATGGCGGCGTCCTCGACGACCCCGCCGCACGCGACCTGATCATTCAAATCTGGACGCCAGATGGCGTGCGCCTGTTCCGGTCCACCCCCAAGCTCGTCCTGCCCGATCGCATCGTGCCCGGTTTCTCCACGGTGGAAACCGAAGGCAACGCTTATCGCATGTATACCCTCCAGGCACCCCTGCAGGTCATCCAGGTCGCACAGGACGTACGCGTGCGCAAGTCCACGGCGCGGTCGCTCGCCCTGCGCACGATATGGCCCATCGCCGCCATGGCGCCGCTGCTCATGCTCGTCGTCTGGTGGGTGGTCAGCCACGCGCTGACGCCGGTGGAACGGACGCGCAGGCAGATCGCCTCGCGCCAGCCCGACGACTTGTCCCCGGTCAGTGATTCCGGGCTACCCGATGAAGTCCGCCCTCTCGTCCGGGAGCTCAACCTGTTGCTCGGGCGGGTGCGCCAGGCCTTCGCCGCCCAGCAGCAATTCGTGGCCGACGCTGCCCACGAATTGCGCACGCCGCTCGCCGCGCTGAAGCTGCAGCTGGAATCGATCAAGCGAGCTCAAGACGAAGCGTCGCGCCAACAAGCCTTCGAGCGCCTTGCCGCCGGCATCGAACGCAGTGCCCGGCTGGTCGAGCAATTACTGTCGCTGGCACGGCAAGAAGCGCCCGTGGCTTCCTTTGCCGAGATAGACCTGGCAGACGTCGTGCGCACGGCGATCAGCGACGTCCTGCCGCAGGCCCAGGCGCGCGGCGTGGACATCGGCATGGAAGGCGCGCCCAGCGCCCGGCTCCGCGGACAGGGTGACGCGCTGGCGCTGCTGGTGCGCAACCTGGTCGACAACGCGGTCAAGTATGCGCCCCAGTCTGGACGGGTGGACGTGCGGCTCGCGAACGACAGGCAGTGCGTCACGCTGGACGTGGATGACGACGGGCCGGGCATCCCGCCTTCCGAACGCAGCAGGGTGTTCGATCGCTTCTACCGGCTCCATGCGGCAGAGACGCCGGGCAGCGGCCTGGGGCTGGCCATCGTCAAGGCCGTCGCGGCACGCCACGGCGCGACGGTCGAACTGCAGGACTCCCCACTGGGCGGGCTGCGCGTGCGGGTGCGCTTTCCTCATCGCGCGACTTAAGCATGGCTTAAGGAAACGGCTTCACCATCGCGCCATGACTCAACCACTCATGGCAAAGGAGCCGACTATGCATACCCGCAAATTCTCCGCCTCGCACCTGGTTGTGGCGTTGGTTGCCGCAGGCGTATTCGGCGCGGCCGGCGCCGGCGCTCTGACCCGCATCGCCGATGGCCAAGCCGACCCGGCCACCTTGACCACGCCTTCGTCCTCCGCTCCAGTGGGCGCGGCTACCCTGCCCGACTTTTCGCAGATCACGCAAAGCTACGGCCCGGCCGTGGTCAACATCAGCGTTACCGGCGCCCGCAAGGTCGCTGACGATCCGTTCGAGCACTTCTTCCGCGGCTTTCCCGGGTATCCCCGCGGCGGCGAGCGCAGCGTGCCCGTGCGTGGCCAGGGATCGGGGTTCATCGTGAGCCCTGACGGCCTCATCCTGACCAATGCGCACGTGGTGAACGGCGCCAAAGAAGTGACCGTCAAGCTCACCGACCGGCGAGAGTTCCAGGCCAAGGTGCTGGGCGCAGACCCGCGCACCGACGTGGCCGTGCTCAAGATCGACGCAAAAGGCCTGCCCACCGTGAAGCTGGGCGATCCCAACACGCTGCGCGTCGGGGAATGGGTGCTAGCCATCGGATCGCCCTACGGACTGGAAAACACGGTGACGGCAGGCGTCGTCAGTGCCAAAGGCCGCTCGCTCCCGAGCGACAGCGCCGTGCCCTTCATCCAGACCGACGTGGCGGTCAACCCAGGCAACTCGGGCGGACCGCTGTTCAACTCGCGCGGCGAGGTCGTGGGCATCAACTCGCAAATCTATAGCCAGACCGGCGGCTATCAAGGCCTGTCGTTCGCCATCCCGATCGACCTGGCAACCCGGGTCAAGGACCAGATCATCGCGCATGGCGAAGTACGCCATGCCCGGCTTGGCGTGACCATCCAGGAGGTCAACCAGGCGCTGGCCGACTCGTTCAGGCTCGATGCGCCCGCCGGCGCGCTCGTGGCCCACGTCGAGCCCGGCAGCCCCGCAGACAAGGCTGGACTGAAGGCAGGCGATGTCATACGCGGCATCGACGGCAAGCCCGTAGTCGCCTCGGGCGACTTGCCCTCCGCGATCAGCCTGGCCTCGCCCGGCCAGGAGGTGAAGCTGGAGGTATGGCGCGACGGCAAGCCACGCGACATCGTCGCCAAGCTGGGCGGTGCCGAACCGGAAACCGTCGCCCGGACCGATGCGCCGGGCGCATCCCAAGGCAAACTGGGCCTGGCGCTGCGGCCGCTTTCCCCGCGGGAACGGGCGGCCACGGAAGGCCAAGGTGGCTTAATTGTCGAACAGGCGGTCGGTCCGGCGGAGAAAGCGGGCATCGAGCCCGGCGATGTGCTGCTCGCACTCAACGGGGTGCCCGTGCAAGACGTGGACCAGGTGCGCAGCCTGCTCGCCCAGTCAGGCAATACGGTGGCGCTGCTGATCCAGCGGGGCGACGCGAAACTCTTCGTGCCGGTGCCCTTGGGTTGACGCCGCCTACCGCGCCATGAGCTCCTTGCGGTAGCGGTTCAAGTCCTGCACCGTGGCGAAGCTGCGGCCAAGCAAGGTGGAGAGATTGTGCAAAATGCGGTCGACCACCTTGCTTTCCCATTCCTTGTCGAACTGGATCTGCTCGTCGAGCCAGCGCTCCAGCCAGCCGGGCTCGGGCAGGCGCGACTGGACCGTATCGTTGGGAAAAAGGCTCTTGTTGACGTGCAGGTTGGTGGGATGCAAGGCCTGCGACGTACGCTTGGCCGAGGCCATCAGCACCCCGATCTTGGCGAATGCGGCGCGTGCCTGGTCGGCCAGCTCTTTTCCGCGGTCCGTCAGGGCGCGCTTCATGTACCGGAGATAGGCCCCTGCATGGCGTGCTTCGTCCTGGGCGATGAGCTTGTAGATGGCCTTGATCACCGGCTCGGTGTGCCACTGGGCGGCGCGCCGATACCAGTGATTCAGGCGGATCTCGCCGCAGAAGTGCAAGGTGAGGGTTTCCAGCGCGGGCGCGGCGTCGAACTCGAAGCGAACGTTGTGCAGCTCTTCTTCGGTGGGAACCAGGTCGGGCCGAAAGCGCCGCAAATACTCCTGGAGCACCAGGGAGTGCTTTTGTTCCTCGTAAAACCAGATCGACATGAAGGCGCTGAAGTCGCTGTCTTCGCGGTTGTCGCGCAGGAACATTTCGGTGGCGGGCAATGCCGACCACTCCGTGATCGCGTTCATCTTGATCGTGCGCGCCTGTTCATCGGTCAACAGGCTGGCGTCGAACTGATCCCACGGCACGTCCTTTCCCATGTCCCAGCGCACGGACTCCAGGGATTTGAAAAGCTCCGGGTACAACATGGCGGGCCCCCTGTATCGAAGCCGGCTGCCTGGGCGGGCCAAGGCGCCGGAAGGTCGACGAACGACGGACGATATAGGCGGAGTTTTACCCCCTAATGACGCCTTTCTTCTACACCCGGCGCGCCCGGACGGCAAGCCGATGTAACAAACTCACAGGATAGGATGCAGCGCCGGCCGCTCACGCGCCCGCACGACTTGGGGGAGCAGGCTGCCGAGCCACATACCCGCGAATCCTGCCAGCAAACCGGCCAATTGTGGAGGGAACACCTCTGGGGCGAAGGCCCGGACCAGAAGCCAGGCCACGACCCCGAGGACCGACGACAGCACCGCGCCCTGCGTGGTCGCGCGCCGCCAGTAAAGCCCCATCAACAGCGGCACGAAGGCACCCACCAGCGTGACCGTGTACGCGCCCGCCACCATCTCGTAGATGCTGTCGGATGTGACCAGCGCAAAAGTCAGCACGCACAGCCCGAACACGACCACGGACCAGCGCATGGCACGCAGGAAGGCCTTGTCCGACATCCCCGGGCGGACATGGCGCAGGATGTTCTCGGCGAAGGTCGTGGACGGGGCCAGCAGCGTGGCCGAGGCCGTGGACATGATGGCCGAGAGCAGCGCGCCGAAGAAGAACACCTGCGCCGCGACGGGCATGTGCTCCAGGATGATGGTCGGCAGGATCTTCTGCGGATCCTCCTGCATGAGCTCGCCCACTTTCTCGGGCATGATGCCGAACGCGGCCACCGCGATGTACATGGGGATGAAGGCAAAAGCCAAGTAAAGCAAGCCACCGATGACCGGGCCCCGGCGGGCGGTGGCAACGTCTTTGGACGACATGACCCGCTGGTAGACGTCCTGCTGCGGGATGGATCCCAGCATCATCGTGAGCAGCGCCGCGATGAAGAACAGGATATCGTGCGGCGTGGCAGGCGGCAGCAGGCTGAACAGGTCCCGGCTGGAGGCCTGGTGCACGACCGCGTCCACCCCGCCAGCCAGGTCGGTGGCGAAATACGCAATGGTGAACAACCCCACCACGATGATGATCATCTGGAAAAAATCGGTCAGCGCCACCGACCACATGCCGCCGAACAGCGTGTAGGTCATGACGATAAGGGTGCCGATGATCATGCCCCCCGTCTGTGAAAACACGCCCGGATCGAGCATGTGGAACACCAGCCCCAGCGCCTTGACCTGCGCCGCGACCCATCCCAGGTAAGAGATGATGATGGCCACGCTCATCAAGACCTCGACGAAGGGGCCGTAGCGCTCGCGGTAATAGTCGCCGAGGGTGAGCAGATTGTGCCGGTAGAGGCGGGCGGCAAAAAACAGCCCCACCAGCACCAAGCACATCGACGCGCCGAACGGGTCCTCCACCACGCCGTCCAGGCCTTCCTGCACGAAGACCGCCGGTACGCCCAGCACCGCCTCGGAGCCAAACCAGGTGGCAAAAGTCGTGGCGATGACGATGAACAGCGGAAGGGAGCGGCCGGCAACAGCGTAATCGGTGGAATTCGACACCCGACGAGCGGCGACGACCCCGATGGCGACGGAAACCAGCAGGTATAGCAAGACGAACCAGAACACCATGATGTCGCGGCCACCCGGACAAATGCCAAAACCGCGGGAGTATCGCATAGCGCGCCCCGAAAGCCCAGGCAAAAACAGCGTGCCGGGCACGCCTGAACGCCGCCGTCGCCAGGGCTGTGGAGGCTTCCGGCTGCACCGGCCTGCCTAGGCCAGGCGTGCCGCCGGGCCCCGCCGGTCGTCTAGCGCGACACGGCCCACAAGGCCACGGCCACCCCCACCGCCAACACGCCGGCGATGACCGCCAGCAGGCGGTTGGTCTGCTGCTGCGCCGCCCGCAGGCGCTGCAATTCGGCCAGCGTCTCGCCGGAGCGGTCGGGGCGCGCCAGCTGGCTGTGCACCAGCCGCGGGATCTGGGGAAGCATCTGGGCCCATTGCTGGGATTCGCGCTGGATGCCGTTGCGCAGCGCCGCCCAGCCCACGCGCTCGTTCATCCAGCGCTCAAGATAGGGCTTGGCGGTCTTCCAGAGATCGAGCGAGGGATCGAGCTCACGGCCCAGGCCTTCGATGTTGAGCAAGGTTTTCTGCAGCAACACCAGCTGCGGCTGGATCTCGACATTGAAACGGCGCGAGGTCTGGAACAGCCGCAACAGTACCTGCCCGAGGGAAATCTCCGCCAGCGGCCGGTCGAAATACGGCTCGCAACATGCCCGGATCGCACCTTCCAGTTCTTCTTCCCGGGTCCCGGCCGGAACCCACCCAGACTCGATGTGCAGGCGCGCCACCTGCCGGTAATCGCGCCGGAAGAAAGCCAGGAAATTCTGGGCCAGATAGTTTTTGTCGAACTCCGACAGCGACCCGACGATGCCGAAATCGAGCGCGATGTAGCGCCCCAGCGTGCGGGGATCGTCCGACACGTAAATGTTGCCGGGATGCATGTCGGCATGGAAAAAGCCGTCGGCGAACATCTGCGTGAAGCAGATTTCCACGCCATCCCGCGCCAGCTTTTTCAAGTCCACGCCGGCCTCGACCAAGCGGTCGACATGGCTGACGGGGATGCCGCGCATGCGCTCCATCGTGAAAATGGACGGCGAGCAATAATCCCACATCACTTCCGGCACGATCAACAGGTCGCCGCGCGGCCCGTCCGGGGAGAAATTCCGGCGCAGCTGGCTGCAATTGGCGGCCTCGCGCAGCAGGTCGAGCTCGTCGTGGAGGTATTTGTCGAACTCCGCCACCACTTCGCGCGGCTTCAGGCGGCGACCATCGGCGGAAACCTTCTCGATCAGGGCGGCGGCGGCGCGCAACAAGCGCAGGTCTTTCTCGATGATGGGCGCCATGTTGGGCCGCAGCACCTTGACCGCCACCTCGCGGCCGTCGCGCAGCACCGCGAAATGCACCTGGGCGATCGACGCAGAGGCTACCGGGTTACGGTCGAAGCTGGCGAAAAGCTCGTCTGGATGGCGTCCCAGTTCCCGGCGGATGCACTCGATCGCGACTTCGCTCGGGAACGGCGGCACGCGATCCTGGAGCCGGGCCAGCTCGTCGGCGATGTCCGCGGGGATGAGGTCGCGACGCGTGGACAGCACCTGGCCGAACTTGACGAAAATGGGCCCCAGCGTCTCCAGCGCCATCCGCAGGCGTTCGCCGCGCGGCGCATCGAGCTTGCGCCCCAGCCGCAACACGACCAGCAGCCGCTCGGTCCAGGGATGCCGGATGCCGGAGATGACGAGTTCGTCCAGCCCATAGCGGAAGCTGACGAAGATGATGCGAATCAGGCGCAGGAAGGTGAGCATGGCGTCACGCCCCCTTGCCCGGGCTTGCTTCCAGACGGGCGAGCCGCGCGTTCAAATGCTCGACGCGCTTGGCGGCGCGCTCGACGTCGTCCCGCAGCCGGCGCACTTCGCCCGCCCACTGCTGCACTTCCGGCTTCGAGGCCACGGCGCGCGACTCCTCGGCCAGATACTCGGCTACGTTTTCGGCCAGCCGCCAGGCGCCCGCGCGCGCGCCCTGGGCCAGGCCGCGCGCTGTCCGCACGAGGCGGGCCGCGGGGATGTCCCCAATCACGGCAGCCAAGTCCTCCTCCACGTCCCAGCGCAAGTCGCGTGTCAGGTCGCCCACGACGTGCGCCAGGGCGGCATCCCCTTCGATGCGCACGGCGCCCATGCGACGGGCGGCATCTTCTGACAGCAGATCCGGGAGCCGGCCCGTATCCACGCTAAGCGTGACGTCGGGGGCAGCCTCCGGTCCGGCGGCCTGCACGAGTCCGTGAGGGGTGATGGTCAGCGCCAGATGCATGCCGCCGGCGACGAGGCAGGCCGTCTTGCCGGCATGCGGGCGGAGCCTTTCGCGCGCCCAGGGTTCGCGCAGCAACAGCGCGTTGAGCACCCGGATGGCGACGGCGGAAGGATTCAACGAGGACACGGGCATAGGGACGGAAAAAAATACGCCCGTCCGCAGACGGGCGCTCCACGGGGTTGGACCCCGCAAGTTTACCGGCTCGCGAGCCGGAACGTGATTTATTCGTCCCGGGCCGGGATCTGCTGCACGCCGGCCAGCAGCCACCCGCCGTCGTTGGGCTTGAAGAGATTCCAGACCTCCTCGAAACGGAAGGCCTCGGTGCCCGGCGCTTCGCGCAGCATGCCCGAGAAGCGGACGCTGGCAAGGTGCCCGTCGGAGACCGTCTCGATGCCAAGCAGCTCGGCATTGAGCAGGACCACCTCGGTGACGTTTTGCCCTTCACGCTTGCCGATCTGCTGGCTCAGCTCGGCGAGGAGGTCGTCCGTCACCAGCTCGCGCAGCTCATCGATATCGCCGCGGTCCCATACCCCCTGCAGCTTGACGAAGTAGTTCTTCGCGTGGCGCAGGAAGTTCACGGTGTCGAAGTCGCTCGGGATGCCCCATTCCCCCTTGGCGGGCTCTTCCACCGCCGTCGCAGTGGGGGCGGCAGCAGGAGCGGCCGCGACGGGCGCCAAAGGTGCCCGCGCCATGGGCTGGACCGGCGGCTCCTCCCGTTGGAAGCGGCTATTGCCCGCACCTTGCAGTGCCGGCTGCTGGCCACCGCGCAGGCGACGCAGGATGAACATCAAGGCAAAGACCACCAGCGCGATCAAGAGCAGGCTGCCGATGAACTCGGCGGCAGCGGCCCCGAGGCCGAAGTGCGACAGCAACGCGGCGAGGCCCAGGCCCGCGGCAATGCCGGCAATGGGCCCAAGCCAGCGCGACATGCCGCTGCGCGCCGCGGTGGCGCCGGCGGCGCCCGCCGCAGCCGGAGCAGCCTGCGACGGCGCGGCCTGCTGGCCCTGTTGCTGGGGATTACGCGCCGGCGGCACGGCCTGCCGCTGGGTGACGTTGCTCGATTGACGGCCTATGCTGCCTCCGCCCCCGAGGCGCTTGGCCAAGGCGTCGTGCGAAACGCCGAGCATCGCCACCGTCGAGATGGCAATGACCAGCGCCGGAAGGATCCGGGAAAAGAATCGTCGAGACATTGTATGGATTCTCCTGTAATCAATGTCGTGGCTGCGAGCGCCTACCGAACCGCGCCGGACCTTGTCCGAAGCGCCCGGCGCGCCCACCCGCCGTTTCCGTCAGTCCGGGCCCGGCCGCTACGCCCCCGCAGACGCGACGCCCCGCCTTTCCTGACAATAAGCTGAAATTTAACGGACTGAGCAACAAATCGCCAGTCGCAAGCGCCTGGATTTGCAAGGAAGATGCAACAGTGCCTGACCTCGCGCCCTAGAGCCGAACGCCCTCGTGCAGGGCGACCACGCCGGCAGTCAAGTTGAAATATTGCACCCGCGCCAAGCCCGCCTTCTCCAGCATGCGGGCCAAGGTCTCCTGGTCGGGGTGCATGCGGATGGATTCGGCGAGGTACCGATAGCTGGCCTCGTCCTTGGCCACCTTGCGGCCCAGCCACGGCAGCACGTTGAACGAATACCAGTCGTAGGCCGCGCGCAGGGGTTTGGCCACCTGCGAAAACTCCAGCACGAGCAGCTTGCCGCCCGGGCGCAGCACGCGGGTCATCTCCGCCAGGGCAAGGTCCTTGTGCGTCATGTTGCGCAAGCCGAACGCCACGGTCACCCGGTCGAAATAGCCATTCGGGAAAGGTAGCTTCTCGGCATCACACACTGCGGTCGGTATGATCAGCCCCTCATCGAGCAGCCGGTCGCGCCCGACGCGCAGCATGGAATCATTGATGTCGGTGAGCCATACCTCGCCCGTCGGCCCGGCACGGCGCGCGAAGGCCTTGGCGAGATCGCCGGTGCCGCCCGCGATGTCCAGGACTTTCATGCCCGGACGCACGCCCGCACGCGCCACGGTGAACAGCTTCCAGGCCCGGTGGAGCCCGCCGGACATCAGGTCGTTCATCAGATCGTAACGGGAGGCCACCGAATGGAAGACTTCGGCGACCTTTCGGGCTTTCTCGGCTTCGGCCACTTTCTGGAAGCCGAAATGCGTGGTGCCGTCCGCGACGTCGACGCTCTCCGGACCCGCGGAATAATGCTTATCGCTCATTGTTTACCTTCACGGCGTACTTCGGTTGTTTCCAGGCCGTCCAGTGGCTCGGGATCGCGCGACGCGCCGGCAGCCTCGAGCGCAGCGAGATATTCGGCCCAGAGCCGGTCCTGGTCGCGCCCGAGCGCATACAGGATGTCCCAGGAGTAAATGCCCGTGCTGTGCCCGTCGGAAAAATGGGGCTGCACCGCATAGTTGCCCACCGGGTCCAGTGCCACGATGTCGACGTCGCGCTTGCCGACCTGCAAGGTTTCCTGGCCCGGCCCATGCCCGCGCACTTCGGCGGAGGGGCTATAGACCCGCAGCAGCTCGAACGGCAGCTTGAAAGTCTTGCCGTCATCGAAGGAGATCTCGAGCACCCGGGACTTGCGGTGCACGACGATGTTGGTCGGCGAAGGGATGTGTTTGTCGAGGCCTGCCATAATTTTCTCGCGCTAAGCCCTCCATGGTAGCCGATGGACGCGCCGCGCCCCCGCCACCGAAGGAACCGGTGCCCGCGTGTCACATACGTGAAACAATACCGCCATACTATGGACATGCTTGAGCAACCTTGAGCGGCACACCATGTCCAGCACCATTTTAGTCGTCGAAGACGAACCGGCCATCCAGGAGCTGATTTCCGTCAACCTGTCCTTCGCGGGCCATAAAGTCTTGCGGGCGGCCGATGCGGAACAGGCGCAAACCCTGATCCGCGCCGAACTGCCCGACCTCATCCTGCTCGATTGGATGCTGCCCGGCACGTCGGGAATCGCCCTGGCCCGCAAGCTGCGTGCCGAAGAGCGCACCAAGGGCGTTCCCATCATCATGCTCACCGCCAAGGGCGCGGAACAGGATAAAGTCGACGGGCTCGAAGCCGGGGCCGACGACTACATCACCAAGCCGTTCTCGCCCAAGGAGCTCATGGCCCGCATCAAGGCCGTGCTGCGCCGGCGGGCGCCCCAGCTGACCGACGACCCGATCGAGGTGGCCGGGCTGCAGCTGGACCCGTCTACCCACCGCCTCAACGGCCATGGCCGGCCCCTCGACATCGGGCCGACGGAATTCCGCCTGCTACATTTCTTCATGACCCACCCCGAACGGGTCTTCACGCGCTCGCAATTGCTGGACCACGTCTGGGGGGATCACGTGTTCGTCGAAGAACGGACCGTGGACGTGCACATCCGCCGCCTGCGCAAGGCGCTCGAGCCGAGCAAGCACGATTGCCACATCGAAACCATCCGCGGCAGCGGCTACCGGTTCACGGCGCGTCCCGCCATGAACGGCAGCGGCGCCTGATCCGCCTTCGCGAACGGCACCGATCGATGAAGCCGGCCCGCTCTGCGGCTTCTGCCCCCTCGCCCCGTCGTTTACCCCGGCCCGCAATGCGACAATGCCCGCCATGGTCTGGCTACGCACCCTCCTCGCCGCCCTAGCCTGGGCCGCGCTGGCCGCCCTCGCCCGGCCCGCCACCGGCAGGTTCGGCTGGGAAGTGCTCTGCTTCGGACTGGGAACGCTGCTGCTGTGGCACGTCTGGCAGCTCTCGCGGGTCACGCGCTGGACCCTCGACTTGAAGCGTCCCCCACCTGCGTCGGCCGGCTCATGGGATGACGCGCTGGCGCGCATTTATCAGCACCTGCGCCAGCAGGAGCGCCAGCTGGCGGAGCTGGAAGGCAACGTGCACGGGTTCTTCGCCGCCGCGCAGGCACTGCCCGACGGCTTGGTCACGCTGGACCATGAATTCCACATCGACTGGTGCAACCGCGTCGCGCGCCAGCACCTGGGCCTGCGCTTTCCTGCAGACCGCGGCCAGAACCTGCTGAACCTCGTGCGCGCGCCATCCTTCGTGGAATACGCCCGCCAGCCGGAATGGCCCGCCCCGTTGCTGATGCGCAGCCCGGGAGGCGGTGAGCGGATGCTGCTGGCGCAACTCATTACGTACGGCGGGAACCAACGCATGCTGCTGACCCGCGACGTCACGCAGCTCGAAAAACTCGAGACGACTCGCCGCGATTTCGTCGCCAACGTCTCGCACGAACTGCGCACGCCGCTCACGGTCCTGGCCGGGTTCCTGGAAACGCTGCGCGACATGCCGCCCGACGCCCTCAGCGAGGATCAACGCGCGCACTACCTCAAGCTGATGCACGACCAGGCCCAGCGCATGCAGGCCATCGTCGCGGACCTGCTCACCCTTTCGACCCTGGAATCCTCGCCCAGCGCCGACCCGCGCCCCGTCGGCATGCTCGGGCTGATCGAAACCGCATTGGGCCAGGCGCGCGCGCTTTCGGCCGGCCGCCATGCGTTCGCCAGTGAAGTCGATGCCGGGCTGGACATCCTCGGCGCCGCCACCGAGATTGCCTCTGCCCTGTCCAACCTCATCGTCAACGCCGTGCGCTACACGCCCGACGGGGGCCGCATCTCCGTGAGCTGGCGACGCACGCCCGACGGCGGCGCCTGCTTCGCCGTCCGGGATACCGGCATCGGCATCGCTCCCCATCACCTGCCGCGGCTGACCGAGCGCTTCTATCGGGTCGACCGCAGCCGCTCGCGTGAATCTGGCGGCACGGGGCTGGGCCTGGCGATCACCAAGCACATCGCCATGCGGCATGAAGCCGAATTGACAATCGACAGCGAGCTGGGGCAAGGCAGCACGTTCTCCTTGATTTTCCCCGAATCCCGCATCGCCGAGGGCGACCAAACCGGTCGGCACTAGGGTTTCTCCGGACCTGGCGCACGCCTGGGGTTAAGATAGGAAAACCCATACCCGCCGGCCGCCTCACGCCGAAGCGCGCCGCCCTAGCCGGAACCGTACCCCATGGCGAAAATCGTCTTACTCGAGAACATTCACCCCAGCGCGGTCGAGGTTTTCTCCGCCGCCGGCTTCAAGCAGATCGCAACGCACGCCAGCGCCCTTCCGCCGGAGGCGCTACGCGACGCCCTGCGGGGCGCGAGCGTCGTGGGCATACGCTCCCGCACACACCTGGACGCCAGCATCATTACCAGCCTGCCCGACCTGCGGGTCATCGGCTGCTTCTGCATAGGCACCAACCAGGTCGACCTCGCCACCGCCATGGAAAGCGGCATTCCGGTCTTCAATGCCCCGTTCTCCAATACGCGCTCGGTGGCCGAATTGGTCTTGGCGGAAGCCATTCTGCTCTTGCGGCGCATCCCCGAGAAAAACCTGCGGGTCCACCAAGGATACTGGGACAAGAGCGCAACCGGTGCCTACGAGGCACGCGGCAAGACGCTGGGCATCATCGGTTACGGAAACATCGGCTCGCAGGTGGGCATCCTGGCCGAAGCCCTGGGCATGCGCGTGATCTTCCACGACGTCGAGGCCAAACTGCCGCTGGGCAACGCCCGCGCCTATCCGGACCTGTCTGCGCTGCTAGCCGAGGCCGACGTCGTGACCTTGCACGTCCCCGGCGGCCGCGCGACCCAGAACATCATCAACGCCGAAACCTTGGCCCAGATGAAGCGCGGCGCGATCCTCATCAATGCGTCGCGGGGCACCGTGGTGGACATCGACGCCCTGAAGGCAGCGCTGGACGCGGGCCACTTGCGCGGCGCGGCGCTCGACGTGTTCCCCGTCGAACCCAAGAGCGTAGACGAACCGCTCAAGAGCCCGCTCATCGGCATGCCCAATGTCATCCTGACCCCCCACATCGGGGGCAGCACGATGGAGTCGCAGGAAAACATTGGCAAGGAAGTCGCGGAAAAACTCGTGCGCTTCATCCAGAGCGGAACCACCAAAGGGGCAGTGAACTTCCCCGAGCTGCCGCACCAAGACCTCGCCGGCACCGCGCGCATCCTGCACGTGCACCGCAACGAGCCGGGCGCCCTGGCCACGCTCAACGCAGTCTTCGCCGAACGCAAGATCAACATCTGCAGCCAACAGCTGCAAACCAAAGGGCCGATCGGCTACGTGTTGACCGACATCGGCAACCAGGCCGACGCTGCGCTCATGGAAGCCCTGCGGCGACTACCCATCACCGTGCGCTGCGACCTGCTGTAGGCGGCGCCGGACCGGCCCGCGGCTCACGTGGCGCGGCCGAAACGCACCGATAGCCGTTCTTGGAGCCGGTCGTGAAACGCCGGCACGCGCCCGGCGGCGTCCTGCAGCATGCGCCGGAACGCTTCCGGCTCATCGCCCGCCGGTACCCGCGGCGGCGCCCATATCGCATCGGGAAAATGACGGTCTCCGCGCCAGCGCGGAATGATGTGCCAATGCAGGTGAGGCACCATGTTACCCAGCGCAGCCACGTTCACCTTATCCGGACGCATGTGGTCGCGCATGACCGACTCGACTTCGCACACCACTTGCATCAGGAGCGACCTGTCGGCATCGCCGAGATCGGTCATCTCTGCCGCATGGGCGAGCCAGATGACGCGCACGTAGCCTGGATAGTCCGCGTCATCGACGGCAATCACGCGAAGTTTGTCGTTGCGCCATAGTGCAGGGGCGTTGGCCGAGGCGCAGAGGGGGCAAGGGGAAAGCGGGGCGGAACTCATGGGTCGAGCATACCAGGAGCTTCGCCCGCGCCCAGCCGCGCCTGTACCTTGCCGATGAAGCGCTGCAGCGCCTGCAAAGCCTCCTCCCCGACACCGCTCATCGTGCACCCCACGTGATAGCCGCTGCGGGGCGGGCGGCAGGGCGTGACGTGCATGACTTTGAGATCCGCCTCGAACGTCGTGGCGGGCTCGAGCGAGATGGACGCCCTGCCGACTTGCGCGCCGACCTCGAGGAGGGGGCCGCCTGGCGCCAGGCGCAAGCCGATGCCGGTCATGCTGACGTCGATGACCTCCAGCTCGAACTCGTGCGCCGGAGCGCCCAGCCTCACCCGGGCTACTGCCGGCCCCGGGGGACGGACGCGGGCGTGCAAGCGCCGCTGAAAGCGGTAGATGTGCAGCGGCAAGAGGCAGCTCAACTGGCTCCGGCCGGGGCCCGGCAGCCACAACAAGTTGAGGGCGGGGAATTGGATCTTGACATGGTCCAGGTACCCGACGGCCACCACCTCGCGGGACTGGACCAGCTGCTGCAAGCGTTCGTCGCCCTCGGCGCCGCGCAGCCATAGCAGGCGCCGGCCACGATCCACCTGATCGATGGCGGAGAGGTAGGAGACGCCATCCTCGCTGGAGAGCGACAGGATCTCGCCCTGTTCGGCCATCCGCCCGAGCAGGGTGAGGATCTCGAGCGGCTGGGAGATGCGAAAGTCCTCCAGCGACGCCGCATCGACCGGCTCGGGCGACAGCGCAAGCAAGGGGTTCGCTTTCATCGCGGCAGCCGCGGCGCATCGTGCCGATGCGCCGCAACACTCAAAGCAGCACGCGTTCGATGCCGCCCTCGTTCGCCCTCCTGACGTAGTCCTCCATCCATTGCTGCCCCAGAACGTTACGTGCGATCTCGACGACGATGTAGTCGGCATCGAGGTTCGCGTCATCGTTGTAACGACTCAGCCCCTGCAGGCACGACGGGCAGGAAGTGAGCACTTTGACCTGGCCGTTGTACCCGTCGGCGCGCAATTTGTCGGCGCCTTTGCGCAGCTCCTCTTCCTTGCGGAATCGGACCTGCGTGGAGATGTCTGGCCGGGTGACCGCCAGGGTACCCGATTCGCCGCAGCAGCGGTCGCTCTTGTCCACGCCCTCGCCGACCAGCGCCCGGACCGTTTTCATCGGATCCTGCAGCTTCATGGGTGTGTGGCAGGGATCGTGGTACATGTACCGTGCCCCCGTCACGCCGTCCAGCTTGATGCCCTTCTCGAGCAGGTACTCGTGAATGTCGATCAGCCTGCACCCCGGGAAGATCTTGTCGAACTCGTAGCCGGCGAGCTGATCGTAGCAGGTCCCGCAGCTGACGACGACGGTCTTGATGTCCAGGTAGTTCAGGGTGTTGGCCATCCGGTGGAACAAGACGCGGTTCTCGGTGATGATCTTCTGCGCCTTGTCTTCCATGCCGTTGCCGCGCTGGGGGTAGCCGCAGCACAGGTAGCCCGGCGGCAGGACGGTCTGGACGCCCGCATGCCAGAGCATCGCCTGGGTCGCCAGTCCGACCTGCGAGAACAGCCGCTCGGACCCGCATCCGGGGAAATAGAACACCGCCTCCGTGTCGGCCGAGGTCTTGTGCGGATCGCGGATGATGGGGATGTACTTGGGATCCTCGATGTCGAGCAGCTTGCGCGCGGTCTGCTTGGGCAGGTTGCCCGGCATCTTCTTGTTGACGAAGTGCACGACCTGCTCGCGGATGGGCGGCTTGCCCACCGTGGCCGGCGGATGCTCGGTCTGCTTGCGCGCGAATTTGGCCAAGAGGTCGTGCGCCAGGCGCTGCGCCTTGTAGCCCACGTCCACCATGGCCTTGCGCGTGGCGTTAATCGTGCGCGGATCTTTCGCGTTCAGGAAAAACATCGCGGCCGCCGTGCCCGGATTGAACGACTTGCGGCCCATGCGGCGCAGCAGGCTGCGCATGTTCATGGATACGTCGCCGAAGTCGATGTCCACCGGACAGGGCTTCTCGCACTTGTGGCAGACCGTGCAGTGATCGGCCACGTCTTCGAATTCTTCCCAGTGCTTGATGCTGATGCCGCGCCGCGTCTGCTCCTCGTAGAGGAACGCCTCGATCAGCAGCGATGTCGCGAGGATCTTGTTACGAGGCGAATACAGCAAATTCGCGCGCGGCACGTGCGTGGCGCAGACGGGCTTGCATTTGCCGCAGCGCAGGCAGTCCTTGATGGCATGGGAGATCGCGCCGATGTCGCTCTGCTGCATGATGAGCGACTCGTAGCCCATGAGGTTGAAGCTCGGCGTGTAGGCATGGCGCAGGTCGCCACCCGGCATGAGCTTGCCCGCATTGAACCGGTTGTGCGGATCGATGCGACGCTTGTACTCCTGGAACGGCGCCAGCTCTTGCTCGGAGAGGAATTCGTACTTGGTGATGCCGATGCCGTGCTCCCCGGAAATCACGCCGTCCAGCCGCCGGGCGACGTCCATGATGCGCGCCACGGCCTCGTTGGCCTCCTGCAGCATCTCGTAGTCGTCGGAGTTCACCGGGATGTTGGTGTGGACGTTGCCGTCGCCCGCATGCATGTGCAGCGCGACGAACACCCGGCCCTTGAGCACACGGTTGTGTATTTCCTGAGCCTTGGCCAGGATGGGCGCACAGGCGGCGCCCGAGAAGATGCGCGAGAGCGGGGCGCGAATCTCGTTCTTCCAGGAGACGCGCACCGTGCGATCTTGCACGACGTCGAACACCCTCGCCTCGGGCTGCACTTGCAGGCGTTCCTGGAGGCCCTGCAGCAGCTGCCCCAGGCCGATGCGGGCGAACTCGCCCAGCGTGTCGGCCAGCCGCAGGTCCATGTTGTTCAAAATCCAGTTCCAGCGCGCGCGCACGGCATCGAGCAGCTCGAGCGCCTGGGCGGCGCGGTCGCCGAGGATTTCTTCGCGCGACAGTTTTTCGCCTTCCGCGTCCTCGCTCTTGCCCAGGGGCAGGTCGCCGCTATCGAAAAACTCGGCCAGGCGATCGACTAGCTTGAGTTTGTTGCGGATGGACAGCTCGATGTTGATGCGCTCGATCTCGTCGGTGTACTCGCCCATGCGGGGCAGCGGGATCACGACGTCTTCGTTGATCTTGAACGCATTGGTGTGCCGCGATATCGCCGCCGTGCGCGAACGGTCGAGCCAGAATTTCTTGCGCGCCTCGGCGCTGACGGCGACGAAGCCTTCGCCGTGACGCGTGTTGGCCAAACGCACGACCTCACTGGCCGCCACGGCCACGGCGTCCTCGTCGTCCCCGACGATGTCGCCGATCAGCACCATCTTGGGCAGGGTGCCGCGCTTGCTCTTGGTCGCATACCCCACTGCCCGCAGATAACGCTCGTCCAAATGCTCCAGGCCCGCCAGGATGGCGCCGCGCGCGCGCCCTTCCCCGTCGAGGTAGTTCTTGATCTCGACGATGGAAGGAATCGCATCCCGCGCCTGTCCGAAAAACTCCATGCACACGGTGCGCACGTGCTTGGGCATGCGATGCAGCACCCAGCGGGCGGACGTGATCAGGCCGTCGGTGCCTTCCTTCTGCACGCCCGGCAGGCCGGCCAGGAACTTGTCGGTCACGTCCTTGCCCAGGCCTTCCTTGCGGAACACGCGGCCTTCGATCTCCAGGACCTGGCTGCGCAGCAGGCGCTCGCCCGGCTTGCCGGCGCCGTCGAACCACTTGAGCTCGAAGCGCGCCACCGGCACGTCGTGGATCTTGCCCAGGTTGTGCTCCAGTCGGGTGACTTCGAGCCAATTCCCATCCGGGTCGACCATGCGCCACCAGGCCAGGTTGTCGAGTGCCGTCCCCCACAGCACGGCTTTCTTGCCCCCCGCGTTCATGGCGACATTGCCGCCCACGCAGGACGCCTCGGCCGAGGTCGGGTCCACCGCGAACACATATCCCGCCTTATCGGCGGCGTCGGCCACGCGCTTGGTAACGACGCCCGCGCCGGTGAAGATCGTGGCCACCTCGCGGTCGACGCCCGGCAGCGGCCCCACCGTGACCTCGCTCAGGGTTTCGAGCTTCTCGGTATTGATGACGGCGGACTTCCAGGTCAGCGGCACCGCGCCGCCCGTATACCCCGTGCCGCCCCCCCGCGGAATGATGGTCAGCCCGAGCTCGATGCAACCGCGCACCAGGGCGGCGACCTCTTCTTCACTGTCGGGGGTGAGCACCACGAAGGGGAACTCGACCCGCCAGTCGGTCGCGTCGGTGACGTGGGCTACGCGCGACAGGCCGTCGAACTTGATGTTGTCGCGTGCCGTGGCACGGCCCAGGACCTTCTGCACCCGGCGGCGCAATTCGAGCGTCTCGGTGAACTGATGCTCGAAAGCCTGCACCGCCCGGCGCGCCATCTCCAGCAGGCGGCCCACTTTGCCGTCGCGCTCGGGATCGTCCGGCTCGCGGCGGCGCTCGATCTCGCGCAGGCGATGATGCAGGGCCTCGATCAACAGGTGCCGGCGCTTGGGGTTGTCGAGCAGGTCGTCTTGCAGGTAGGGGTTGCGGCGCACTACCCAGATGTCGCCCAGGACCTCGTACAGCATCCGCGCCGAGCGCCCGGTCCGGCGCTCGCTGCGCAGCTCGCTGAGCATCTCCCAGGCTTCCGGCCCCAGGATGCGGTGCACGATCTCCCTGTCGGAGAAAGACGTGTAATTGTAGGGAATCTCCCGCAGGCGGGTCGGCACGTGCGCAGAAGCGAGGGCGATGGGCAAAGGGGCATTCATGGTGGGGCTGTACTTCATCCCGAAGGTAGCCAGCCATTCTAGCCGATTGGCCCGCTTCCCCGCTGAAGGCGGCCCCTTTTCCCGACCTGCCAAAAGGGTCATATCCGGCGTGAAATACGGGCATTACGCGCGCATTTCGACGCTTCCGGGCGCCCCGGCAGAGCCTGCCTCAGCCCAAACGCGCCGACCAGGACTTCTCGGAAAACCCGACGCTGACCGCTCCGTCCGGTGTCACCAGCACCGGACGCTTCACCAATTGCGGATACTCGGTTGCCAACGCGAGCCATTGCGCCTCGCTCGAGGGCTGCTTGCGCGCCTCGGGCAGATTGCGCCAGGTCGTGGAAGCGCGGTTGACCAGCTTCTCCCAGCCTCCGACCTGGCTCGCCCAGTCCTGCAGCACATCCCCGCCGACCGGGTGTTCGCGATAGTCGATGAACTCTGCTTCCAACCCCTGCGCTGCCAGCCATTTGCGCGCCTTGCGGCACGTGTCGCAAGTGCCCAGGCCGTAGATCCGTATCGTCTTCATTCGTCGACATCCCTCGTTCATGAATTCGGAAATACCCACAGGAGCGCAGCCGTCATGGCGAGGTAACGGCCGAATTTGCCGATCGCCATATAGACCATGCAGGCCCGGAAATCCAGGCGCAGCCACCCCGCCACCGCGCACAGCGGATCGCCGATCAAGGGCACCCAGGACAAGAGCAGCGTCTTCGGGCCGAAGCGTTCTATCCAAGCATGGGCGTAGGCATGCCAGCGATCTTTGCGCGAGGTTTCGTGCTTGTCCTGTTCGTGCCTGTCGTCGGCGGAGCGATCGTGGGGGTGACGCATTTCGCGCCTGGCCTTGATGCGTTCATAGGCCCGCTTGGCCAGCACGCCCATCCCGTAGCTGATGGCACCACCCACGGTGTTACCCGCGGTAGCCACGAGGATGGCGACCCAGAACATGTGCGGCGCGAGCTTGACGTAGCCGAACACCGCAGGCTCCGACCCCATGGGCAGGAGGGTGGCAGAGATCAAGCTGACCACGAAGACAGCCGACAGCCCCACCTCCGGCAAGGCCAGGGTGTGGAGCAGCCACTGTGTCGAGGATTCGAGCCATTGTTGCATGGGCGGAGTGTAGCAACGAAGAGGGTGTATTAGCGTCGCCGAAAACGCCCCGCCCCATATCTGTGTCACACTAAAGGGTTAACTTTTTTCCCTCCAACCCTGAAAGCAGCATCATGGCTACCGACTATTTAAAGCGCATTCTCACCGCCAAAGTCTATGACGTCGCCGTCGAGTCTCCCCTCGACAGCGCTCCGCAGATTTCGGCGCGAATTGCGAACACGGTGCTGCTCAAGCGGGAAGACGCCCAACCCGTATTCAGCTTCAAGCTGCGGGGGGCCTACAACAAGATGGCCAATTTGCCGCCCAAGGCCCTGGAACGCGGCGTCATCTGCGCCTCGGCCGGCAACCACGCCCAGGGCGTGGCCCTCTCCGCCCAGCGCCTGGGCTGCCGGGCGGTCATCGTCATGCCCGTCACCACGCCCCAGCTCAAGGTGGACGCCGTGCGTGCGCGCAACGCCGAAGTCGTCCTGTACGGAGAGAGCTTCACGGACTCCTACAACCATGCCAAGGAGCTCGAAGCCAAGGAAAAGCTCACCTTCGTGCACCCGTTCGACGACCCGGACGTCATCGCCGGCCAGGGCACCATCGGCATGGAGATCCTGCGCCAGCACCCGGGCCCCATCGACGCCATCTTCGTGGCCGTGGGCGGGGGCGGACTGATCGCGGGGGTTGCGGCCTACATCAAGCAGCTGCGTCCGGAAATCCGCATCATCGGGGTCCAGACCGAAGACTCCGACGCCATGGCCCAGAGCATCAGCAAAGGCCGCCGCGTGACCCTGCCCGACGTCGGGCTGTTCTCGGACGGCACCGCGGTCAAGCTGGTGGGCGAGGAAACCTACCGTCTCGCGCGCAAATACGTGGATGACTTCGTGATCGTCGACACCGACGCCATCTGCGCCGCCATCAAGGACGTATTCGAGGAGACGCGCAGCGTGCTCGAGCCGGCCGGAGCGCTCGCCCTGGCCGGCCTCAAGAAATACGCCGCGCAGCATCGATGGAAAGGCAAGACCCTGATCGCCATCGCCTGCGGGGCCAACATGAACTTCGACCGCCTGCGGTTCGTCGCCGACCGTGCCGAGGTCGGTGAGGCGCGCGAAGCGGTGTTCGCCGTCACCATGCCCGAAGAGCGCGGCAGCTTCCGCCGTTTCTGCGAGCTGGTCGGCAACCGCAACGTGACCGAGTTCAATTACCGCATGGCGGACTCGAAGCTGGCCCATGTGTTCGTAGGCCTGCAGATTGCGTCGGCGGGCGAGTCATTGAAGATTGCGGCCAACTTCCGCCGCCATGGATTCACCGCCATCGACTTGACGCACGACGAGCTGTCCAAGACGCACTTGCGCCACATGATAGGCGGCAAGGCTCCGGCGACCGACAACGAACAGTTGTACCGCTTCGAGTTCCCCGAACGTCCGGGCGCGCTGATGCGGTTCCTCAATTCGATGTCGCCCAACTGGAACATCAGCCTTTTCCATTACCGCAACCAGGGCGGCGATTACGGACAAATCGTGGTCGGCATGCAAGTTCCTCCTTCCGATAAGAAGGCATTCAAGACCTTCCTGTCGGAACTCGGATACCGTCACTGGGACGAAACCGAGAACCCGGCCTACAAACTGTTCCTGCGGTAACCCCGAGCGGCAGGTCACCTGCCGCTTCCCCGATGCATTCCTGGCGCGGCTTCGGCCGCGCCGCCGGTCTCCGGTGACGGCGCGAAACGGAAACTGGCCCGCCATGCGCGGCGCAGCCCCCACAAGCTCTCCTTTCAAAACGCGATCTTCCTCGCCGCCGATGCCGGCCGCGGCATGTCTGCGCCGGCGTCTTTGTCGTCCGCCACGCCCCCCCGAACGCCGTCCAACTGATCAAATTGGAAAAAGCGTTATGCCTTCTTAGACGAGGTCAGGCAAGTCGAAATGTGAAACAGTAGCGGTACGCCCTCAGAACGATGTGAGGCGGTCGAAAACAATCAGCCGGGCCACAAGATGATTCTTTCGAGGCTGGCAACGATTCTGGAGACGGATGTGCGACGACCTCTTGCGAACGAACGGTGGCGTAGGACGGTAATCTTCCTCGCCTTGATGTCATGCGCGGGCGCAGCTCACGCCCAGTCGGCGGTCAGCCTTGTGCTCGCGTTTCCTCCGGGCGGTCCGGCGGATTCCCTTGCGCGGGTGACGGCCAGGCAGTTGGAGAAAGAACTGGGCCAGCCCGTCATCATCGAGAACAAGCCGGGAGGCAACGGCGCCATTGCCGCCAATCTCGTCGCCCGCTCCAAGCCGGATGGAAACACCCTTTTCCTGAGCTCCATCGGCGCCATCGCCATCAACCCCTCCCTCTACCCGAAGCTCGTTTACAACCCCGAGAAAGATTTCGTTCCGGTGGCCATGCTCGCATCTTCCCCGGAAGTCTTGGTCGTCGGCCACGGACATGCCATCAACACCGCGAGCGAATACATACGCCAGGCGAAGAGCAGCGGCGTCAAGATGGCCTCCACGGGAGTGGGAGGCATGTCCCACATGGGCATTGTCCAGTTCAAACTGGCCACGTCGGCGAAGGTGCTGCATGTTCCCTACAAAGGAGCGCCCCCTGCGACGACCGACACCATCGGTGGACAAGTGGATGGGTTCATCGGAGACATCTCCGGCCTCTTGGCTAACATCAAGGCCGGCAAGCTCAAGGCGCTTGCGATAGCGGCACCGAAACGGTCACGCGTGCTGCCCGACGTGCCGACGTTTGATGAGATCGGCGTCCCCAATGTTTATGTGAACAATTGGTATGGATTGTTTGCACCAACGGGTACGCCGGCGGAAAAAATCAATGCGATCAACGCAGCGGTCCAGAGGGCGTTTACCTCATCGGAAATGCGGGCCTACGCCGAATCCACCGGCGTCGAATTCATCGCCGGCACACCCCAGCAATTCGCCGAGACGGTCAAGCGCGATACCGCACATTGGAGCGCGCTCATCCGATCCGAGGGAATCAAGGTGGATGAATGAACGAGCCCTGGGCCGAACGTGCTGCCATGCACCGGCCCAGGACATCCCACGCCAGACGGTGCGGCCGCGAGCGTTGCTTGAACACGCGACTCATTGTCTCGGAAGGACTGCCGCAGCGCCGGACGTCCCGTGCCGGTAGGGCAGGAAGATTTTCTCAAGCAGATCCACCGTCACGCGAACTCGCGGCACCATGCGCCGATTCTCCAGGAATACCGCGTAAAGGCCCTCACTTTCCACCGAGCAATCATCGAGGACGGGCAATAGCGCGCCACTGGCCAGGTCAGGGGCGACCAGGATCGAATTGCACTGAATCAGCCCCACCCCTGCGAGCGCGGCCTGGCGCAAGGCAACACCAGAGTTGACCGTGAGCTTTCCCTGAGGCGGCACGGCAATGACAGATTGTCCCTGCTTGAAGGTCCATGGCCGAACCCGGCCATTGATGAGCAGCGCGATTCGTTCATGCTGCTGCAAATCCCCGACGGCCCGGGGCACGCCGTGAGCATTGAGGTATGCCGGCGAGGCACAGGTCACGCGCCGCGACTTGGCAAGGGGCTTCGCAATGACCCGGGAGTCTCTGGGCTCACCGATATGAACAACGACATCGAGGCGCTGCTCCAGGATGTCGGGAACTTCGTCCGAATATTGGACGTCCAGGACCAGCTCGGGATTTTTCGAGAGAAACTCGCTGAGCATGGGGGCCAAGTAGAGCTGGCCCATGGCGTATGGCATGCCGATGCGAACCTGCCCGGCAGGCTGGGCCCGTCTCAAGGCCACGGCTTGCTCCAACTCATCGACGCTTTGCAGCACCTTTTGCGCAATGTCGAGACACAGCTGCCCGTCATCGGTCAGCGCGACTCCATGCGTATTTCGCTGCAGAACCCTGATGCCAAGCCACTGTTCCAGGGCGGCGATTTTCTTGGTCACGGCGGAAGGGCCCAGGGCCAGGGCATTGCCCGCTCGCGTGAAACTACCCGTCTTCGCCACTTCAGCAAAGGCTATTAGCGCCGCCAACTTGTCCATGATCCTCCCTTGGGCCGCACGGTCGAAGACGGGCCAGACAAGCCACCCCCTGGCCCCGCCCTGGCATGTGCACCTCTATGGCACAAGCGTTGTGCCATAAGCTATCAACCCAACGGCATCGTTCGCCATTAGGATTACTGCCGTATCCGGTTGCCACACCCGCATCCGGCAAATCAAACCAATGGGTCAAGAATGACAGCCAATCCAACCGCTGCCAGGGGACGAGTGCGCAGGGTCGTCACCGGGCATGACGAAACGGGCAAGGCCATCGTCATCTCCGACGACGTGGCCCCCTTCCTGCATGAGTCCACGGCCCGGCCCGGGTTCTGGTCCAATGATATTTGGCGCACCACCGAAAGCCCCGCACGGATCTCCGCCAGGCCTGAAGACCCGACGCCGGGCCCCCGCCGGCAACTTCCCCACCGAAACGGGAGTGTCATTCGCGTCAACCATTTCCCGCCGGACCGCCAGAACCTGGATCCGGCAACGATCGCACGGGAGTTCGAGGCGCTGGGCAACCGCGCCGCGTCGGCGGCGGCCCGCGGCCCGGTGCGGCATGCCATGATGCATCGCACCGAGACCATTGACTATGCGGTGGTACTGTCCGGCAAGATTGTCATGGTGCTCGACGACACTGAAGTCGAGCTGAATGCGGGCGACATCGTGGTGCAGTGTGGCACCAACCATGCCTGGAGCAATCGTTCCGACCAGCCCTGCACCATTGTGTTCATCCTGCTGGACGGAGCTTTCGATGCAGACCTGCGCGCGCTATTGGAAGGCTCCGGCACGCCGGCATAGGGCTGCCTACGCGAGCTCGAAAACGATGTCCTGCGCGCCCTCCCACAGCGTTTTTACTCCCAGCGCGCGCAGGTTTTCCTTGCCTTCGACGATGGTCAGGAAATGGTTGCCCGCCAGCTGGCCCATCTTGCTCGCGAACATGCAGCTGCCGTAGGCCATGATGATCTCGGTCTCGCTGTAGCCGCCGGGATAGAAAAGGATGTCCCCCACAGACGGATGGCTGGTGTGGTTTTCGAAGCCAACGCCCAGCTGGAACTCGCCCAGCGGGATCCAGCACCCCTCACCGCTCCAGCGCACGTGAATCAGCTTCTGCTTGTAGGGCAGCAGCTTCATGAACGCGGCCACGGTCTGCGGGGCGTCGGGATGCGTTTCGGCGATGAAAGTGTATTCGGCGGCGCGGATGCGGATTCTCGTCGTCATGGTCGTTTGCAAAGAGTCAAAAGGCCGGCCGGGATGAGGCCACGGGACGGCGCTGATTCAGTTTAATCCCCGGGCACCCCGGGGGCGGAGCACCCAGGCGAAGGCCGTGGCTAGGCGGCCGGTGCCGGATCGGGATCTCCGATCCACTTCGTCACCGTGGGCGCCTTCCATGCCGCCAAGCCGTCGAGCAGCGCGCCGGGATCGGCTTCGACGACGATCATGTCGCGGTGCTCTGGCTTCATGAACCCCTCGGCGACGGCATGGCTGAGCATGGCGCGCATGGGTTCATAAAAGCCGCGGACGTTCAGGACCCCGCATGCCTTGGTATGGTCGCCGAGCTGGGTGAGCGTGGCTGCCTCGAACAGTTCCTCGAGCGTCCCCAAGCCGCCCGGCATGGCAATGAACGCATCTGCCAGTTCCGCCATGCGGGCCTTGCGCGCGCGCATGTCGGGCACGATCTCATGCGAGGACAGGCCTGGATGAAGGTGGCCGCGCTCGTGCAGGCGCCGGTTGATGATGCCCGTCGCCTGCCCTCCGGCCTGCAGCACGGCATCGGCCATGATGCCCATCAAGCCTTTGTGCGTCCCGCCGTAAACCAAGGTCAGGCCCCGGGCGGCAATCTGTTCGCCCAATTGCCGCGCGGCCTGCGCGTACGCGTCCGAAAATCCGATATTCGAGCCGCAGAAGACTGCGACCCGAGCCAATGTTACTGCGGTAGTGTTCATTCGATTTCCCATCGCCAAGCCCGCGGCACGCCGCCGCGGGCCGGCGCGTCATGCCATGGCCATGTCGTTCTTGCGCTGTGCCCACCCGGTCAGCCTGATCTCGATCAGGGCAGAAATCGCATACAGCGCGACCCCCAGCACGGCGAGGATGACCAGTCCGGCGAACACGAGGGGAACGTCGAAGTTGCCGCTGGCGATCATCATGACGTTGCCGATTCCCTTGTTGGCGGCGACGGTCTCGGACAGCACGGTGCCGACGAACGACAGTGTAATGGCTATCTTCAGCGACGCGAACAGGTACGGCAGCGCGCGCGGCAGGCCCACGTTCCACAACACGTCGCGCCGGCTCGCGCCCAGCACTTTCAGCACGTCCTCCAGCTCGGGCTCGGTATTGGCCAGGCCCGTGGCGACGTTCACCACTACCGGGAAAATGCTGATGACGAGCGAGGTCAGGATGGCCGGCATGGTGCCCGCTCCGAACCAGACCACGAAGATGGGCACCACCGCGACCTTGGGAATGCTGGAAAAGCCGACCAGCAGGGGATAGGCCACATCGTAGGCGAGCCGCGAAGAGCCGATGATCACGCCCAGCAGGATGCCCACCAATACGCCGAGCACGAAGCCCGTGACCGTCGTGTACAGCGTCTGCAACGTGTGAGGCCAGAGCAGCGGCATTTTCGACACCAGCACGGCTGCGATCTGCGAAGGACGCGGCAATACCAGGTCGGATACGCCCGTGGCCAGGCAGATCACTTCCCAGAGCAGAAAGAAGCCGGCCAATGCCAGCACGGACAGGACGCGTCGCTTCGCCTTGGGCGACAGCAGCGGTTTCTTCTCATCGCTCATGCGACTCTCCTTGGGAGGGCTTCGTCTTTCGGGGAGGCGGTCTCGGTTTCCGTGCGCGCATGGGCTATGCGCATGCGCAGCTCCTGGACCAGCGTGGCGAACTCGGGCGCATAGCTGCCCTCCAGCGTGCGCGGCCGTGCAAAGGCCACCTTCCGGTCTTCGAGGATGCGCCCGGGACGCGAGCTCATCACGCAAATGCGATTGGCGAGATAGGCGGATTCGCGCAAGTCGTGGGTCACTAGCAGCACCGTCGGCCGCTTGGCGATCCACAGGTCCTGCATGATGGCCCACAGCTCTTCGCGGGTGAACTGGTCCAGTGCACCAAAAGGTTCGTCGAGCAGCAGCAGCTGCGGATCGTGCACCAGTGCCCGGCACAGCGATGCCCGCTGCAGCATGCCGCCGGACAGCTGCCACGGGCGCTTGTCGCCGAAGCCCTTCAACCCTACTTGTTCCAGCAAGGCCTCGGCGCGGTCGGCGAACTCGCCTTTTTTCTTTCGCGCATACTCGGAGCGGAACGGCTGGACGATCTTGAGCGGAATCATGACGTTCTCGCGTATCGTCAGCCACGGCAGCATGGTGGGATTCTGGAACGCCAAGCCGATGCGCACGCGCGGCGTGTGCGGGTCGGCCGGACCGGCGCCCTTGGCACCCGCCTCGCGTCCGCCCACGATGACCCCGCCGGAACTGGGGTCCAGCAGCCCCGCCACCAGCTTCAAGATGGTCGATTTGCCGCAGCCGCTGGGCCCGACCAGCGCCACGAAGTCGCCTTGCTCGATGCCCAGGTCGGTATGGTCGAGCGCCAACGTACCGCCGCCGTAGCGCAGCGTCACATCGGCCAGTTCGATGAAAGGTTTGGTCATGGTTTCATTCCCTGAGGAAAGGCGGAGCATCGACACGCAAGATGGCGGCCACCGGCCCGCCCCCGGGCGGGCCCTGGTGTTCGGCGCCGCCCGAAACGTACAAGGCGGTGTGCCCCGCTACGGAGGCGAGCACGCCGCCGACGGTCGCCCGCGCATGGCGGGTTGCATTGATGTCCGAATCGTTCAGCATGGTGTGGCGCTGTCCGCGCACGAGACCGTCGGGGCTGGCCTCGGCCTTGGCGAGCAGATTCACCAGCCGCTGGCCGAGCGCCTGCGCGTCCCGGTCCGGATCGAGGCCGAAGGCTTCGCGCAGCATGGCGCGCACGCTTGCCGCGTCCACGGCATCGCGCATCAGCGTATGCGCGATGCGATACGGGGACAGGCTGTCCTCTGCCTCGCCGAGGACGATGACCACGTTGCCCTCGAGCTCGATGCCTGCCGACACCGATGCCCGCGCCGACCACAGCGACCAGTCATTCAGCACTGAGGCATCGGCTATCCGCTCGCGCGGGACTTCGCCCGTCGCAGCGGCCACGCCCAGCGCGGAGGCGCCGCGCGAATAGCCCATGGATTCGTAGGTATCGCGCGTGACCGGGTCCAAGCCGCGCGCGAGCGCGTCGTTCACCTTTGCCGAGGTCAGCAGCGGGCATTTCACCTGCACGAAATGCACATCCTGCGCCGATGTGATGCCCGCATCGGCCATGGCCGCCCGCACCGCCTGGGCGGTGGCATCGACCTGCGCCGCGCGGCCGATTTCCTCCGGGGCGAAATCCCGCGTGTGGGCGATGCCCACCACGAGACGCTTCCCAGGAGAAGACGGCTCCACGCCATCAGCGAAGCGGCGCGTGAAGACCGTGAAATGCGGCGACAGCACGCCCTCGGTGCCCCCCGACATCACCAGCGCCACGCGCGACTCGACCTCGGCTGGCGCACAATCGAAGTATGGCGCGAGGAAATGACACCAGCTGACTGCCGCGTATTCGCGCGTGTGGTCGTTCACGCAGCCGTTGCCCTCGGTCTTGCCCATCACCGCGACGATGTCGCGTGGGTCGAGCTCGCCGGCATCCACCAGCGCCTGCACTCCGGACAAGTCGCCTGGGCCCCGGCACGACACGCGATGCACGCCGACGATCTGCGGCCTGCCCGTGGCTATTGCGTCGCTCATGCTGCCTCCCGACGCGGCGTCGCCGTAGGGGGTACGCCTGCAGGCGTGGCCAGGATGTTCGACATGTAGGTTTCCATGTTGCGGGGCGCGGGGTCCGGCATGCGCTGCACGTCCTTGACCGATCGCCCCCAGCCCGCGGCCTCTTCGACCAGGCGGCCGTCGCGCACCACGAAGCGCCCGCGGACCAGGGTGTGCAAGGGATAACCTTTGACGACGCGGCCGTTCCAGGGCGAGATCTTGCTGATGCTGTGCAGCTTGCCCTCCGAGAGGACGCCTTCGCGCTCGAGATCCACGATCGCGATGTCGGCATGGGCCCCGACGGCGATCACTCCCTTCTTGCCGTACAGCCCCCAGGCCTTGGCCGGGTTAGCGGCGCTCCAGCGCACGTAGTCCATGAGGCTCGCGCGGCCACGATTGATTTCGGTCAGCATGAGCGGCATCTGGGTCTCGACCCCCGGGAACCCGCAGTCGCATTCCCAGATATTGGCGCGGCTCTTTTCCTCGGGCGTGTGCGGGGCATGATCGGTCGCGATCATGTCGATCACGCCTTCTACGAGCGCATCCCAGAGCGGCTGGTTGTGATGGGCTTCGCGTATGGGCGGATTCAGCCGCAGAATGCCGCCCAGGCGGGTCATGTCGCCGGTATTGAGCAGCAGGTATTGCGGGCAGGTCTCGACCGTGACGTCCACGCCGCGCCGCTTGGCCTCGCGCAGCAGGAATAGGGAGTCGCGCGAGCTGTGATGCGCAATGTGCACGCGCGCGCCGGTCCACTCGGCCAGCGCCAGCACGCGGCCGATGGCCTCGATCTCGCACACTGCCGGGCGCGAGGCCAGGTGTGCCAGCGCATCGATGCGCCCTGCCGCCTCCATGCGCTGCTGGCGGCGCGCCATGATGGAGGAATTCTCTGCGTGCACGACGGTGCGGATGCCGAGCGGAGCGAGCTTCTCGAAGCCCTCCAGCAACGCCCCGTCAGTGGGAGCGGGCAGGTTGCCGAAGGTATTGCCGACGAACGCCTTGAAGCTCGTCACGCCGGCCTCGAGCAGCTCCTCGAGCCGGTCTATCGTGTCGTCGCCGAGCAACCCGTGGATGCCGTAATCGACGTAGGACGACTCCGCGGCCCGCTGCTTGATGCGCAGCGCTTCCACCGTTCCGGTGGGAGGATTGGTGTTAGGCATTTCGAAAACGGTGGTGACCCCGCCGCAGGCCGCCGCCGCGGAGCCGCTCTTCCATGTTTCCTTGTGCGGATAGCCCGGATCGCGGAAATGCACGTGGCTATCGATCGCGCCCGGCAAGAGGTACAGGCCGTCGGCCTGGAAGGTCTCCCGCGCGGGTGGCATGAGGTCGTCGTGTCCGAGGGCCACGATTTCCCCGGCGGCGATCGCGACCGACGCCTCGACGATGCGATCGGGCGATACGACTTTTCCGCCACGGATGACCAGGTCTACTTCTTTCATGTCGACTCTCCGTTACAGCGCAGCCCAACCGCCGTCGACGGGCAAATCCACGCCGGTAATCTGGCGCGACACGTCGCTGGCAAGAAAGAGGCAGGCCATGGCCACGTCCTCGTCGGTAGAGACGCGGCGCAGTGCATAGTCGGAGGCATGGCGCGCCATGGCCTCCTCGACGGAGATCCCCAGGCGCTTGGCCATGTCGGCGCAGACCTTTTCGCGAAAGCGCGGGCCGTCCACCATGCCCGGTGCAACGCAGTTGACGTTGATGTTGTGCGGGCCGGCCTCCAGCGCGAAGCTCTTGGTGATTCCGCGCAGCCCCCATTTCGAGGCGGAATAAGCCATGCGCCCGGCCCGGCCGCGCATGCCGAAGGTCCCGCCGACGTTGACGATCTTGCCGTAGCGCCGGGCGATCATGCCTGGCAGTACGGCACGCATGGTGTTGAAGCAGCCTTTCATGTTCAGGCCGACGATCTCGTCGAACTCTTCGGCGGTCGTCTCCCAACCGGTCTTGCCGATCGGGCCCGATCCGCCCGCGACGTTGACCAATATGTCGACCCGGCCGAAGGCCTCTGCGGCTGCCCGCCCCAAGGCTTCGGCCTGGGCGGCGTCGGTCAGGTCGCATGGGACCACCTTGGCGCGCACGCCCAGGGCCCGCGCCTCGGCGGCGACTGGCTCGATGGCGCCTACGTCCCGGCCGGCCAGCACTAGCGCACATCCTTCCCTGGCGAATGCGAGCGTGATCGCCCGCCCCATGCCCTTGGCCGGCCCGGTGATGACGGCCACTTTGTCTTTCAGCTGCAAATCCATGTCGAATCTCTCGGTGAATGCGGTGATGCGCCGCGCCGCCTCGTCGCGGCCGGCGGGCGACGCGCAGGTGTTGCTCAGAAATGCGTCAGCCGCTCGTCGCGCGGAGGCAGGAAGCTGCGGTCGAACACGGCGGACGGAGCCGGCGAATTGCTCAACCCGTTGGCCTGGACCACGAGATCGATGGCGCGCTTCATGCGGGCGTCATCGACGTCTCCCAGGCCGAATTTCGCGATCTCGGGATGGCTCATGTCGCGCTTCATCGTGGCCAGCAATTTCTCTTTTTCGAGTTCGGCCTTGAGCAGCGGCTCGCGCTTGAGCACTGCGGCGATGCCGGCGTCAGGATCGGCCACGACGTCCTTGATGGCCTTGTTCAGGGCACGCAGGAAGCCCTTGACCGCCTCGGGGTGCTCCTTGGCGAACTTGCGCGAGAACATGATCGTGTTGGAGTAGAGATCCAGGCCGTAGTCTGCGTACTTGATGAACCGCATGTCCTTTTCGGGATCCATGCCGGTCAGCTTGGCAGCGAACCAGATCGTGTTCACATAGCCGAATATGCCGTCCACCTGGTTGCGCAGCAGCATCTGCTCGCGCAGGTTGGGCGCCATGTTGTTGATCTTGACCTTGCCTGCGTCGATGCCGGTCATCTTGGCGAAGGTGGGGAACAGCTTGAGCGCTGCATCGGTGGCTGGCCCGCCCAGCGTGCGGCCTTCGAAGTCCTTGGGTGCCTTGATCGGGCTGTCCTGCTTGACCGCCACCGCGAACGGCGCGACGTTGTAGAGCATGTAGACGCCGACGGGAGCATCGTCAGGCCGGCGCGCGGCGAACTCGATCAGCGCATTCATGTCGCCGAACGCGGCCGTATACGTGCCGGCAGCCACCTTGGGCACGCCGGCGGCCGAGCCTTCCCCCTGGTCGATCTGCACGTCCAACCCCTCCGCCTTGAAATAGCCGCGCTCCTGTGCCAGGAAGAACCAAGACTGCGCTCCTTCGTATTTCCAGTTCAAGGTCAGCTTGATCGGTGTCTGGGCGCTGGCTGCGGAAGGCAATACGGACAAGCACAGCGCCAGTGCGGCAGCACCCGCGGCGCAATGGGCGATTTTCTTGAAACGGTCGATCATGGAACGGCTCCTAGAGGACGGAGGAAGATGAGCGCCCCGCAGATGAAGGGGCGAGGGCAGTCAACGCACTGGCGAGGTCGCGCGCCGTGGCGACGAAACCATGCAGTTGCTTGACCAGGAAATGAATGGCCTGGGTGACGTAATCGGGAGAAGGCGATCCGCAGGCGTCCGCGAGCAGGATGTTGTCGTAGCCGAGGAAACCTGCGTCCTGCAGTGTCGAGAACACACAGCGGTCGGTATTGACGCCGGCATAAAAGAGCGTCGTGACGCCCTGCAGGCGAAGCAGGCTATCGAGCTCGTTGTCCCAGAATCCGCTGAGCCGGTGCTTATAGACGGTCACGTCGGCATCGGCCACGGGTAGTTCATCGACGACTCGCGCGCCCCACTCCCCGGGCACGACGCTGCGCCCGCGATCGTTCGGCGAACGCTCCGCATAGCCCACGCCGTCGGCCGTGCGCTTGCCCTTGAACTGGATAGTGGGACTTAGGTTGAGCCGGTCCGCACGCACTCCCCAGTTGAGCCAGATGACCCTGCCGCCCGCCGCGCGCCAGGCCAGCAGCAGCTCCGCGATGACAGGGATGGGGGCGCGCATGGGAGAGACATCGATTCCCTTCTGCCCAAACCAGCCGTCGGCGTGGCAGAAGTCGTTCTGCATGTCGATCACGATCAGCGCGGAACGCGCCATGTCGAATTCCAGCGCCTGGCCATCCGCAACGAGGCGCACCGGGCGCGGTTCCCGCAGTGGGCGAACGAGGCTCAGGCAATCGGCCCGCTGTGTCCATGCGTTGTCCGGCGAGGGGCCGAAGCTGGGAAAGGTGGAAACGGGTGCACTCATGGTCTCGGCAGTAGATGATCGGGCAAGCCCGGAACGTGAATTGCTCTCTGTCCAATGCAATGACCGTACCCGTCCAACCTCTTTTAGCGATTCAGTTCAATGCCATTTAACGGACTAGCCGTTGCCGATCCAGCAACGATCCTCCATTTCGCCGGGCTGCTTTGGGCCGGGCTGGAAACTGCGCGCGACGCGCACGCGCTACCGCGCACACCGCAAGAGCGCGCACGATGCTCCTCCGCCCTGCCCCCAGCGCACCAACACGAGGCAAAGCGCCCGCCATTGGGCCGTGCGAGCCACGAATCGGTGCATCCCTTGGCCTCATCCTCTCCCTCTCGCCCGCTATGAACCACCTTCGCTTTCTTCGCTACGTCGACGAGGTCGCACGCGTCGGGTCCATCCGGCAAGCCGCCGAAAGGCTTCATGTCGCGCCATCCGCCGTCAATCGCCGCATCCAGGACCTGGAAGAAGAACTTGGCGCTCCCATCTTCGAACGCCTGCCACGCGGCATGCGCCTGACCGCCGCCGGCGAGCTCTTCGTGCGCTACATACGCAGCCGCGCCGCCGAGCTCGAAGGTGTCCGGTCACAAATCGAGGAACTCAAGGGAAAGCGCCGGGGAACGGTACGCATCGTTGCCAGCCAGGCCCTAGCGCCCGCCTATCTTCCCGGCGCGGTCGCGTCCTTCCGCGCGACGCATCCGCTCGTCGCGTTCGAAGTCACCATCGGCGACCATTTGCAGGCACTCGCGGCATTGCGCGGCTTCAACGTCGATCTGGCCCTGGTATTCAATCTCTCCCCAGAGGCCGATATCGAGGCCATCAGGCAGTTCGACCAACCCCTGGTCGCGCTCATGCACCGCGATCATCCGCTGGCCAAGCGGCCTAATTTGTATTTGCGCGATTGTGCGGACTATCCGGTGGTGCTGCCGAACCGGGACATAGGCGGACGACAGCTGCTTGAAAGATTCATGATGCGCAGCTCAGTCAAGCTGCAGCCCATGGTGGAAAGCAACTCCTTCGAGTTCCTGCGCGGCTGCCTGTATCACCAGCATGCCATTTCTTTCCAAATCGCCATCGGCGCCGTCACGGAGGGCGGGGAACTCATCGCGCGACAGTTGGAAGACCGGCACTTCCCCAAAGGCAAGCTGGTGCTCGCGTGCCTGCGGCACAGGCAGCTGCCGGTGATCGCGCATGCCTTCATCGAGCACATCCAGCAAACGCTGGCAGGGGAATGACCCGCCGCCAGCGGGCGTCAGGAAACGCGCAAAGGTCCCGCCACCTGCACGCCCCGCTTGAATACGGCAAGCCGGGCGGCCTGCCGCAATATCGCGTCCGGGGCAGAAGTTGCGTCCAGCAGCACCAGGTCTGCCCGGCAGCCCGGCTCGAGCCCGTAGTCGGCAAGACGTAGCATGCGCGCCGCGTTGTCGGTCATGGTGCGCCAGATCCGCTCCAGCCCCGCGTTGTGCAGCTGGTTCGTGATCTGGGCGAGCAGCAGCATGGCCTTGAGCGGATCGGCGTCGCCATAGCGCACGAAGGGATCGCGCAGGTTATCGGTGCCGCAGGCGACGTTGACGCCCGCCTCCATCAGCTCCAGCACCCGGGTCAGGCGGATGCGGGTGGGCAGCACGCAGACGTTCACTCCAGCGCGGCGGACTGCGTCGATGGCATCGGCCGCCTCGGCATCGCTCACCATCGCCAACGAAGCGATATGTGAGACCGAAACCCGGCCTTGCCATCCCTGCTCCACGGTCTTGCGCGCCACATACGGCAGGGTGAAAGACTCTGGCGTATCCCAATTATCGAGGTGATAGTCGATGTCACAGTCGTAGCGCGCAGCAAGCGCGAAGCTCTCGTCGACCTGCCGTTCGGGATCGGAAGGCCACAGCGCACGGTTGACGTTTCCGCCCACGATGCGCACGCCGGCCTGCAGTGCCTGCTCGATATAGGGCGCCGCGCCGTCTTCCATGGTGCCTTCGGTCTCGAACCAGCCTTCCTGCGGAAAGGCGATGAGCTGGACATCCACTTTTCCAGCCATCGCGCGCGCGGCGGCCTGCACGCCCGCCACCGCCCGCAAGCCGACGTAGCGGTCCGCCTCGCAGTGCGTGCGCGCCACCGTCGTGCCGTGCGCCAGCCCCCATTGCAGCGAGGTCTCCGCGCGTGTTGCGACATCTTCCTCGGTGAACGCAGACTTCAAGCGGCGCACGGCACGTATCGCCGCCTCCAGGTTGGACGCGGCCACCGCATCGCTTACCCTGTCGCCGGTGAGCGCCTTGTCGACATGGACGTGAGGATCGACGAAAGCCGGCGACAACAAGCGGCCGCCGGCATCCCAGGCGCCGGCATGGCCGCCGCCCTCGCCCTCCGGGCTGATCTCGCTGATGCATCCGGCCTCCACCGTCACGCGCCAGCGACCTTCGCGCCCGGGCAGGGATGCATTGCGGATGCTCCAGGCATCCCGTGGCTCAGGTGCGCTCGTCATAGCGGCAGCTTGACCGTGCGGTCGGCCTTGGGCGGCAGGAAGCGGCGGTTGAAGACTTCCTCCGACGCTGGCTTGCGAGGCAGGCCATAGCTATCGGCGATCTGGTCGATGGCGCGCGCCATGCGTTCGTCGCGGATGTCGCCCAGGCCAATTTCCGCCACCTCGGGCGTTAGGACCGAATGCTTCAGGACGTACAGCATGCGGCGCTTCTCGATGCTTTTGTCGATCAGCGGCTCATTGCGCGCCAGGTTGTCGATGCAGGCGTCCGCCGCGGCGATGCAGTCCTTCAGCGCACGGTTCACGGCCCGGACCAGGCCTTCTACGGCGCCCGGTTGCTCTGCGAGCAGCTTGGAGGAAACGAGCAAGCCGTTGCTGTACAAATCAAGGCCGTTGTCGTTGTAGAAGATCCAGCGTATGTCTTTGTCCGGATCGACTTGCTGTGCGACCAAGTTCATATAGCTGGTCGCCGCGAACACCGCAGAAGCATCGACCTGGCCGCGCAGCAGCATTTGCTCCTGCAGGTTGGGCGCCATATTCGTCCACTTGACCTTGCTTTCGTCTATGCCGTTGCGCTTGGCAAGCGCGGAGAACACTTTCAGCGCCGCTGCGCCTGCGGGCGAGCCCAAGGTCTTGCCTTCGACGTCCTTGAGCGTCTTGATCGGTCCGTTGGCCTTGGTGATCAATGCGAACGGCGCCTGGTTGTACAGCATGTAGACCATGACGGGCGCCTCGCCCGGCTTGGACGCGGCATTCTGGATAATCGCATTCACGTCTCCCACGCCCGCGTGATAGCCGCCCGACATGACACGCGTGACGGCCGCGGCGGAACCGTCGCCTTGGTCTATCGTCACGTCCAGGTTGGCTTCCTTGAAATAGCCCTTGTCCTTGGCCCAATAGAACCAGGCGTGCACGCCTTGGATCTTCCAGTCCAGCATGAACTTGATCTTGGTGGGAGCTTGGGCGGCGGCCGGCAGAGCGCACGCGAGCGCGAGCAGACCGGCCCCTACGGTAAACCAGCGAGACATCAGCATGGATCGGTTCCTTCAATGGGTTGCGCCCCGGAAGACATGCTTGCCCGCTCAGTGGAGCGGCAGGATGCCCTCACTTGGTGCGTGCGGCGTCCTGTTCCCGGGCCATGCGCCGATCCATGCACGCCCCATGCCAGGCTGCGCGCACAAGCCCTGCTTTTTTGCGGAAATCCCGTTGCCGTTCCGGCAACGGATGCCAGGCCTGCCTAACCAGGGGGCACAGCGCGTGGCTGCGCCGACGGCGGGCGACGTGTCCGCCGGGACGCCGGCTGGAGCACCCGGCCGGCAGTCATGCCGCGAGGGTGAACAGCACCGCGCGCATCCTCGTTCCAACGCCTGTGAACAGGTGCGGCGACAACGGCAGCCACACGCCGCCGCGCGCTTCGACCAAGGGCCGCAGAATGCGGCCCTGGCTTGCGCCGTCGGCGCAAATACCGACGAGGCGACCGCCGGGCTCGAGAAAGCCCAGGGCGTGCAGGATATGCGGGACATCAGCGCCATGGGCGAGCGGAGGATGGATGAGAATGCGGGGAAAGCGCCCGACGCGCGCCGGGGTCAACCCGAGGAAATCGCCGTGATGCACTTCATCGGCCAAGCGCTCACGCAGATCTGCCGCCATGGCGTGATTGACCTCCACCGCCGCGTAAGTAAGGCTCAAGCCGAACTTCCGACGCGCTGCGCGCAGCAACGAGCCCGTGCCCGCGCTGGGATCCAAGATCCGCTGGCCGGGCTCGATGCCGGCCAGTTCGACCATCTCGTCGGCGAGCGCATCCGGCGTCTGGAAAAAATCGGCCGAACTGGCGCCTTGGGGGAGCCGGTTCGCCGGCCCGCATGGCCGGCCAGCGGGCCTTCGCCCTACCGGGACGCTATGCAGCGTCGTCAGGCGCTCCGCCCCGGATGAAACCGCCGCCCATAGCGTGCTCCGAGCCAAGTGAGGAAAGGCATGGAGCGGAAGGGGATGGGGGCCGGGCCCTTCGGCCTGGGGCTCCTCCGGTTTGCGTCCCGCCGGCGCCGGCCTGGGAGCGAGGAAGACCGATATCGGGTCAGAGAAAATCACGTGCAACCTGATGATCGATGATGCCGGCGCACGCGACCCAACGTCCTCCCGCCCGTAGCCGGGAACGTCGCAACCATGCGCCCGCATCGTTGCGGCAAAGACTTGTCAAGTTCCGGTATTGTGCCGCGGTTCACCTAACAGCGCGCTGAATGAATTCTGGTGCGGCACGCCCGATACGCAGGGCGCTGGCGGACGCACGCGGCAATAAGACGAAGGACGGAATCATCCGCTATTCATCGTTCACCAAGAACAGGCGCCTGTGCTCCTTGATGGCGTAGCGGTCCGTCATTCCGGCGATGTAGTCGGCGATCGCGCGGGCCTGGTCCACGCTGGCGCGCGATTGGTATTGCGGGGGCAGCAAGCGCGGATCGTCGAGAAAAGCCTTGAACAGGTCGCGCAAGATGCGCTTGGCCTTGGTGGTCATGCGCAGCACGCGATAGTGCCGGTAAAGGTTGTCGCGAAGGAACTGCTTGAGTTCGTCGGCTTCGGCCCGGATCTCGGCGCTGAACCCCACCAGTGGCGGCGCCTGCCGCACGTCGTCGATGGAGGCAGGCTTGTGTTCCGCGATGCGCGCAGCGGTGGTCTCGGTCAGGTCGATGATCAAGGTGTTGATCATGCGCCGCACGGTTTCGGTGATCGCCCGTCGCTCTGCCAGCCCCGGATAACGCGCCACCACCTCAGCATAATGGCGATCGAAAATCTTCACCTGCCGCATTTGCTCGAGCGTGATGAGCCCCGAGCGCAAGCCGTCGTCGATGTCGTGGTTGTTGTAGGCGATCTCGTCCGACAGATTGGTGAGCTGCGCTTCGAGCGAGGGCTGGGTGCGATTCAGGAACCGTTCGCCTACGTCGCCCAGCTGGGCAGCCCGGCTCAGCGAGCAGTGCTTCAGGATGCCCTCGCGCGTCTCGAAACACAGGTTCAGCCCGTTGAAATCCCCGTAGCGCTCCTCCAGCTCGTCCACGACCCGCAGGCTCTGCAGGTTGTGCTCGAAACCGCCCGAACCAGGCGCGAACTCCCGCATGCATGCGTTGAGCTCGTCCTGCCCGGCATGGCCGAAAGGCGTGTGGCCGAGGTCATGAGCCAGGGAAATGGCTTCGACGAGGTCCTCGTTCAGGCCCAGATTGCGGGCCACGGAGCGGGCGATTTGCGCGACCTCGAGGCTGTGGGTGAGCCGCGTCCGGAATAAGTCGCCCTCGTGGTTCACGAACACCTGCGTCTTGTATTCCAGGCGCCGGAAGGCGTTGGAGTGAATGATGCGGTCGCGGTCGCGCTGGAACTCGGTGCGCCCTTGCGGCGAAGGTTCGGGATGGCGCCGGCCGCGCGTGGCGGCCGGGTCGGCGGCATACGGAGCGAGGACTTGCGGCATGGACGTAAGGGCTCCTCCGAAAGAAGAAATGGGTCAGGCGAGAATGCTTGGCTGCTCGCCTGCCGTTTTGGCGACCGTCCGGTCCAACACCTGCCTGACCAGGGCTGCCTCGACCGGCATGCGGACCGCTTCGCCCAGCCTCGGCAACAAGATGTACCGGATCTGGCCCGCCTCGGTTTTCTTGTCGCCCTGCATCAGGTCGAACCAGCGCTCCGTCCCGAGGTCGGGCGCATAGGCCGGGCAGCCGATGGCAAGCACCAGGGCGCGGATGCGCTCGGCGTCGGCTTGCGGTAACCCGGCAGCCAGCACCGACAGCTCGGCCGCCTGCACCATGCCGCAGCCCACGGCCTCGCCGTGCAGCCATGCGCCGTAGCCCAGCCCGGCCTCGATGGCGTGGCCGAACGTATGGCCGAAGTTCAAGATGGCGCGCAGCCCTGTTTCGCGCTCGTCCTGCGAAACGACGAAGGCCTTCAGTTCGCACGAACGCGCGATGGCTACGGACATCGCCTCCGGCTCCAGCGCGCGCAAGTCCCGCGCATGCGCCTCGCACCACGCGAAAAAGTCCGCGTCCAGGATGGCACCGTATTTGATGACCTCCGCCAGGCCGGCCGACACCTCCCGCGCCGGCAGCGTGCCCAGCACGTCGGTGTCGATCTCTACCGCGATGGGCTGATAGAAGGCGCCGATCATGTTCTTGCCGATGGGGTGGTTGACGGCCGTCTTGCCGCCCACGGAGGAATCCACCTGCGACAACAGCGTGGTCGGCACCTGGATGAAACGAATGCCACGCATGTAGACCGCCGCGGCAAAACCGGCGATATCTCCCACCACGCCGCCGCCGAGCGCCACGATCACGGCCTTGCGGTCGCAGTGGCGGGCGAGCATGGCGTCGAAGATCCGATTCAGCGTCTGCCAGTCTTTGTATTGCTCGCCGTCGGGCAATTCGATGCGCAGCACCGGCCGCCCGGAGGCTGCGAGCGCCTGCTCGGCACGTTCGGCGTAGAGCGCGGCAATGGTGGGATTGGTCACCAAGACCAGCGTGGTGGCGTCGGCCGGAACGGCCTCGGCCAGGCGATCGAGACGTCCCGGGGCGATCCGTATGGGATAGCTCCCGCCCGGCGTCTCGACACGGACTTCTTTCATAGACACTCCAGCGGCGGCAATTCTGCGGGGTGGCGCACCTGCTTGTTGCATGAGGCCAGCAAGGGCAGGATGCGGTTGACCAGCTTCGGCACGGACCCCCTGCCCGTATCGATGATCAGGTCGGCGATCTCTTCGTACAACGGCTCGCGCTGCCGCAACAGGGCCGTAATGCGGCCCAGCGGATCGGGCGTCTGCAACAGCGGCCGATTGCGGTCGTAGCGCGTGCGCTGGTAGAGCTCCTCGGCGCGGGCACGCAGGTACAGCACGATGCCGCGCTCCTTGAGCATGCGCCGGTTGCGCTCGGCCAGCACGGCACCCCCGCCCGTGGCGAGCACGACGCCAGGAATGCGGCTGCACTCGTCCAGGGCATGGGTTTCGCGGCGTCGGAAGCCCTCCTCGCCTTCGAGCTCGAAGATGACCGGGACGCGAACGCCGCAGCGCGCTTCGAGCACTAGGTCCACGTCCAGGAACTCGCGCGACAAGGCCCGCGCGAGCCCGCGGCCGATGGTGGTCTTGCCGGCGCCCATCATTCCGACCAAGAACACGGGCGGCACGAATGCCGGACCGGCCGGCGCCGCGGCATCTGCCGCGCAGGGGTCGAAAGAGTCCTGGTCCACGAGCGGTTGGGCCGAAGCCACGAGAGAAACAATATCCCTGCATTATCCCGCAAGAGCGGCACGAGCGGAAAATCGGCGGCCGGGGGCCGGCACACCAACTGTTACAGGAACGCGGCCGCCGCGGAGCTGTCTACAAGCCGATTCGTGTCGATATTCCTATAATGGGTCTCGTCCTCGCACGAGAAACAGCTTCCTCATGTCCCGTATTCTCCTCAAGGTCGTCGGCGTCTTCGTCGGTCTGGCCATCTGCGGCGCCCTGCTGGTGAGCTTGGCCCTCGCCCTGGCCTATCCGAACCTGCCCGACCTGGACGCCCTCACCGATTACCATCCCAAGATGCCCCTGCGCGTCTACACCGCCGACAACACCCTGATCGGCGAATTTGGTGAAGAGCGTCGCAACGTCGTGCGCATCCGGGAGGTCCCGGACGTCTTGAAATCGGCAATTTTGTCCGCAGAAGACGACAGTTTCTACCAACATGGCGGCATAGACTGGACCGGCGTCATACGCGCCGCACTCACCAACCTGGTCAATTTTTCCAAGAGCCAGGGCGCGAGCACGATCACGATGCAGGTAGCGCGCAACTTCTACCTGTCCTCGGAAAAAACCTGGACTCGCAAGCTGTACGAAATCCTGCTCACGTTCAAGATCGAGGCCAACCTCACCAAAGACCAGATCCTCGAGCTCTACATCAACCAGATCTACCTCGGCCAGCGGGCGTACGGCTTCGCTTCGGCGGCTCGCATCTATTACGGCAAGCCCCTATCCGAGATCACCACCGCCGAAGCCGCCATGCTGGCGGGCATTCCCAAGGCCCCCTCGCGATACAACCCGGTGGTCAACCCGGCCCGGGCCAAGCTGCGCCAACAGTACGTCCTGCAGCGCATGCGGAACCTTGGGTACCTGACCGAAGCGGAATATCAGGCGGCGCTCGACGAGAAACTGAAAATCCGGCACCTGGGGGGAGAATTCGGCGTACACGCTGAATACGTCGCCGAACTCGCGCGCCAGCTCGTCTACGACATCTACAAGGAAGAAACCTACACCCGTGGGCTGAACGTCTACACGACGGTCGACCGTGACATGCAGGAAGCCGCCTACCAGGCGCTGCGCGAAGGCGTGCTCGACTATGAGCGGCGGCACGGCTACCGCGGCCCGGAAGGTTTCGTCGACTTGCCTGCCGGCATCGAGAACGACGCGGTCAAGCTGAACGAGGCCGTCGATGACGCGCTCGACGGCTACCCCGACAGCGACAACCTCCTGTCCGCCGTGGTGCTATCTGCCGATCCAAAGCTGGTGCGCGTAGCGCGCAGCTCGGGAGAAATCATCGACATCTCCGGCAAAGGCCTCCGTTTCGTCCAATCGGCCCTCTCGCCGAAAGCCCAGCCCAACGTGCGGCTGCGCCGCGGTGCCATCGTCCGCATCATCAAGACCGGCAATGAATGGGAAATCCTGCAATTGCCGCAGGTACAGGCGGCTTTCGTGTCGACCGACCCGCAGAACGGGGCGATACGCGCCATGGTGGGGGGCTTCGATTTCTATAACGGCAAGTTCAACCGCGTCACCCAGGCTTGGCGCCAGCCCGGCTCCAGCTTCAAGCCGTTCATCTACGCCGCGGCGCTCGAGCGCGGCCTCACGCCGGCAACCCTCATCTCCGACGATCCCTTCGTGCTGGAGGCTTCGGCCACCGGTTCGCAGCGTTGGGAGCCGAAGAACTACGACGGCAAGAACGACCCGCCGATGACCATGCGCCAGGGCCTGGCGAAATCCAAGAACATGGTGTCGATCCGCGTACTGCAGAGCATCGGGCCGCAATACGCACAGGACTACATCACCCGCTTCGGCTTCGACGCCGCGCGCCATCCGGCCTATCTCACCATGGCCCTGGGCGCCGGCTCGGTCACGCCTTTGCAGATGGCCGGCGCCTACTCGGTGTTCGCCAACGGCGGATACCGCGTCACGCCCTACCTGATCGAGAAAGTCACCGACAGCACCGGCCGCGTGCTGATGCAGGCCCGCCCGACCAAGGCCGGCGACCCGTCGCTGCGCGCGATCGATGCACGCACGGCCTTCATCGCCGACTCCATGCTGCGCGACGTGGTGCGCACGGGCACGGCCCGCGCCGCGCTCGCGCTCAAGCGCAAGGACGTGGGCGGCAAGACCGGTACGACCAACAACTCCGTGGACGCCTGGTTCGCCGGTTACACGCCCGGCCTGGTTGGCGTCGCCTGGCTCGGCTATGACCAGCCGCGCTCGCTGGGCACGCGCGAAACGGGCGGCGGGGCGGCCATGCCCATCTGGCTCAAGTTCATGCAACGCGCGCTCAAGAACATTCCGGAGCGCGAACAGCCGATGCCTCCGGGCATCATCGTGGAGAACGGCGACTATTACTTCGCCGAATTCCCGCCCGGCCAAGCCGTCGCCAGCGTAGGCCTGCCACCCCCGTCCGCCGATCCGATGTCGCGGCTCATCGACAGCCTGGGCAACCTGATCAACGGTGGAGACAACGGCGGGGCACGCGGCTCGGGTGGCGGCGGCACGCGGCAGGACTCGTATCTGCCGTAGGCGGGAGCGGGGGACCAGCGCCCAGACTGCCAGCCCTGTTACCGCACCGGCAGAGGCTCGACGACGATCTGCGTCCCCGACTGCTCGGAGCAAATCCGTGACAACGCTTCCGCCAGCTCCTCCCCGCTGCGGGTATCCAGCCACTTGCCGTCCTTCAGGCGATAATGGAAGCCGCCGCTGCGTGCAGCAACCCACATCTCCTGCTTGGGCGCCTGGCTGTTGATCACCGCCTGGCTCCCGTCCGCAAAGGTCAGGGTCAACACATTGCCGTTGCGCGTGGCCTCGATGTCGATGTCGCGCTCTTCGAACCAGGCGTCGGCCTGCCGCTCGATGGAATCCAGGATGGCCTCGGCCAAGGCAAGAAATTCGCTTTCGTTCATAATTTCCACTATGTCCGACATGAAACTACCGCGCGCTCCGCACGCTACATGCCCAGACCCCTCGTTGGTTGCTGATACTGGCATTGTAGCCAGCGCGCACGCTTGCCCGCGCCGCACCGGCCGGCGCTGGGTCGCCGTCGCCGCGGCCGCGGCGGCCCTGGGCATGGCTAGCGGCTGCGGCATCAAGGGGCCGCTCTACCTGCCGCAGAGAGCGCCGGCCCCCACCGAACCCGCCGCGCCGCCTGCCCAGCCGGACGCGGCCAAGCCTTCCGGCAATGCCAACGACATTTCCCGGCGCAACGAATCGATTTCGCACACTCCTCTGACACAATGACCACCCCAGCTCCCCTGCCGACCCCCGTCGGCAGCCCCCACTTTGCCTACCGCGACGGCGTCCTGCATGCGGAAGGCGTGTCCGTTGCCCTTCTGGCCGAGCGGCTCGGCACGCCGCTTTATGTCTACTCCCGCGCCGCGCTGCGCGCCGCCTACGAAGCCTACCGGGAAGGCATCGGTGGGCGCGACGTGCTGGTGTGCTACGGCATGAAGGCCAATTCGAACCTGGCCGTGCTGCGGGAGTTCGCTCGCCTGGGCGCCGGCTTCGACATCGTGTCCGCCGGCGAGCTGCAGCGTGTTCTTGCCGCGGGCGGCGATCCGGGCAAAGTGGTCTTCTCGGGAGTCGGCAAACAGGCGGCAGAGATGCGGCTTGCGCTCGAGGCCCGCGTGAAGTGCTTCAACGTCGAATCGGTGCCCGAATTGCACCGCTTATCGCAAGTCGCGCATGCCATGGGCAAACGCGCGCCGGTGTCGCTGCGCGTCAATCCCGACGTAGACCCGAAGACGCATCCCTACATCTCGACCGGACTGAAAGAGAACAAATTCGGCATCGCGATCGAAGAGGCGCGCGCCGCCTATCTCACCGCGGCCTCTCTGCCCGGCATCGAAGTGGTCGGGGTCGACTGCCACATCGGCTCGCAGATCACCGAGACGGCGCCCTTCCTCGACGCGCTCGACAAGCTGCTGGACCTGCTCGATGCCCTGGCGGCCGACGGCATCCACGTCGAGCACCTCGACCTAGGCGGGGGCCTGGGCATCCGCTATGCCGACGAAACGGCGCTCGCGCCCTCGCAATTGCTCAGCCAAGTCTTCGAGCGCATCGACGCGCGTGGCTACGGCTCGCGCCAGATCGTGCTCGAGCCGGGCCGGTCCCTCGTCGGCAACGCCGGGATATTGGTGACCCAGGTGGAATACCTGAAACCCACCGCCGCCAAAAACTTCCTGATCGTCGACGCTGCCATGACCGACCTGATCCGGCCGACGCTGTATGACGCCTACCATGGCGTGCTGGCGGTCGCACCGCGCGCCGACGCGTCGACGGCTGTCTACGACGTCGTGGGCCCGGTCTGCGAAAGCGGCGACTGGCTGGCCAAGGACCGGGAGCTTGCAGTGCGCGAAGGCGACTACCTCGCCGTCGAGTCGGCCGGCGCGTACGGCATGGTCATGGCGAGCAACTACAACACGCGCCCGCGCGCGGCCGAAGTCATGGTTGACGGCGATCATTACCACGTGGTGCGCGCACGCGAAACCATCGAACACCTGTTGGCGCTGGAATCCACGCTCGGATAAGGCGTCCTTACTGATTTTCAACAAATGGGGACAACATGACTCACAAGCCATCCTCTTCGACCCGCCGCACGCTGCTCCTGGCCGCTTCGTCCGCGAGCCTGGCCGCCCTTGCGTCCTCGCCGGCCCGGGCGCAGGCCCGCAAGCCCGTGATGCGCATCGTCGTGCCGTTCGCCCCCGGCGGCGGCAACGACGTGTTCGCCCGGCAGCTCGCCCACAGCCTCAACGACATGTTCAAGAAAGACGTGATCGTCGAGAACAAGCCCGGGGCCGGAGGCAACCTGGGGACCGAATACGTCGTGCGCGCCGCGCCCGACAGCAACATCTTCCTGCTGGGGCATACCGGAACCATCTCCATCAACCCCTCGCTCTACAAGAACCTCAGGTTCAACGCATCCACCGATCTGCAGCCGGTGGCCATGTTTGCGTCTTCGGCGCTGTTGCTGGTGGTGCCGGCCTCTTCGCCCATCCAGAACGTCGCACAGCTGGCCGAAGCCCTGCAAAAGGGCGCAGACATGAGCTACGCCTCCAGCGGCTCGGGCACGGGCAATCACCTGACCGGGGAAATGTTCCTGCATGCGCTCGGTGCTCGTGCCGTGCATGCACCGTATAAGGGCACTGCGCCGGCGCTGGCGGACGTGGCAGGCGGACAAGTCCATTTCAGCTTCAGCGTCATCCCCGCGGCCATGTCGCTGGTCAAGGCCGGCAAACTGCGTGCGCTGGCCGTCACGAGCGCCAAGCGCATGAAGCTGCTGCCCGACGTGCCGACGATTGCGGAGTCCGGCGTACCGGCGCTGGCCAACTTCGAAAGCACGCTGACCTACGGCATCCTCGCCCCCAAGGGGGTGCCGCAGGAAGTCGTTTCGCAGCTCGGCGGAGAAATACTGAAGGCTGCCTCCACGCCGGAGTTCCAATCCAAGCTTGGCATAGAAGGCGCCGAGCCACTGCTGGGCGAAGCCGCCGAATATGCGCGCCGGATCGAATTGGAAAGCAAGAAGTGGGGCGACGTGATTCGCGCGTCGGGCGCCACGGCCTAACGCCGGCCGCCTCCATCCCGAGGCAAGCAGCCCACCACGACAAGCGAGGACTCGTAGGGCGCCGCCTGAGCGTGAAGCGGTCATCGCCGCGCGAACATGGGGGGCAAAGACATAGCCCCCCGCCCCGAAAAGCCTTAGGATGGAGGCTTCGCAATAAATAATTAAACAGCCGATTATGAAATTGGTCAGCGGCCGACGGGGCATCCCCGCCGCCACAACCAGGCGCAAGGCCGGCCAAAAGGGGCCAGGCAGGCCCGAAGGCCAGAGCGTCGTCAGGGACGACATTCTCGATGCAGCCGAAGTACTCTTTGCCAATCTGGGCTATGCAGGCACGACGCTACGGGAGGTAGCCGCCAAGGCCAACGTCACCCAGGCGTTGATCAACTACTACTTCGGATCGAAATTCGGATTGTTCGAGGCGGTATTCATGCGCCGCAGCCAGATCATTTCGCAGCAGCGCATCGAGAACCTGGCCCGGCTCCGGGCCAAGCCCGGCAAGCTCAAGGTACGGGACATCGTGCAGGCTTTTCTGCTGCCCACGCTGGCTTTCCGCTCAACGCCCGAAGGTCGCGCGTTCCTGCGCTTGCAGGCGCGCCTGCACACCGAGCCGCCTCAGATCTCGTACAAGCTACGCACCGACGCCTATGGAAGTTCGACGCGCATGTACGTCGATGCATTGCGCCAGGCCCTGCCGAAGCTGCCGGAACTGGATGCCTACTGGCGCGTCACGCTAATGGTGGGCACGTATTTGTACGCGTTCTCTGATACCCACCGGATGGAAGAAATGGCGCCGCCCGGGCTCTACGACCCGGACGACACCGATAGCCTCATCGACCAGGTCACCCGCTTCGTGACAGGCGGCATGCTGGCGCCGTAGTGGCGCCCGGGCCGCGCCCCGGCGGCCGTAGGTGGGCGCCTGCCGGCCTATAGCCGCCGCATCAATGCTGCGCGATCGAGCACCTCGGCGTATTTCTGCGCCATGTCGAACAGGCTCGCCTCGTGCGGGCCCAATGCGCGATCGCCGACGCAATCGGCCACCACGACGGGCCGAAAGCCCCAGCACATGGCATCGACCACGCTGGCTCGCACGCAGCCGCTGGTGACGCAGCCGGCGATCAGCAGCGTACGCACCCCCCGCTGCGTCAGCCATGGCGCGAGCGACGTGCCGAAGAAGGCCGACGGCACGTTCTTGCGCACGACCAGCTCGCCGGCCTGCGGCGCCAGCTGCGGCACGATCGCACTGGCATGCGCGTCCTCCGTCAGCCTCAGCAATCCCGGCACTTTGGCAGAAAAGACATTCGCATCGGCGCCATCGTCAGCGTAAACGATGCGGGTATGCGCGACGGGCCAGTTCCTTTCACGCGCCACGTCCAGCAGAGGTTGCGTGGCCGCGATCGCATCGGGGATATTGCCGCCCCCGAATAGCTCGGGATCGGCGAACCCGTTGACGAAGTCGACGATGAGCAGGCCAAAGGGCGGCTCGAGCTGCAGGCCCGCGCCAAAGCCCTGGCGGGCATACACCGCGACGTCGTCCCCGCGGCCGGCCGTCATGCAACCTCCGGCGTGGCCAGGCACTCGTTCAACAAGCGCCCTTCGCGCACGACCTCGCGCCCGTCGAGCGTCACGGTGCAGCCTCGCAGCGGAATGTCCATGTGGCAGGCCGTGGTCCGCGAGCCGCCCACTTCGTTATTGGGCCCCAGCGAGAACAGGAAGTTGCCCGCATAGGCGCGCGCGTCCATGCCTATCGTGGCCTCGCGATCGTACAGGCCCAGCGTCGACCAACGCGCGCGCTCCTGGGCGCCCCAGCCGATGTGCGACATGGCATAGGCTTCCGGATCGCCGAAGGAACTCATGTAGTCCTTGAGTAGCTCTGCGTCCACGCCACCGCTGATGGAGGTCACGTAGCCGTCTTTCACTTCCATCACGATGGGATCGTTCACGTACGACTTCATCGGCAGCAGGATGTCGCCACGGTCCACGACGATGCGGCCCTGGGTGGCACCCTCGTTGGGCCAGGTGAGCGCAAAGCCGCTCGGCCAGTGGTCCCACCGCCCAGGCTCGTCGACGAAGCCGTACTCCTTCATCACGGGGAATTCGCCGAGCGGGCACACCAGGTCGGTGCCTGCGGCCGAGCGCACGCGCATCTCGCGCGCTCCTTCGAGCAGGGCGGCGCATGCCAGCACGCGCTGCTTGTCCTCCTCGGTGGGCACCATCCGCAGCAGGATCTCGGGCGGCTCGACCGCCAACAAAATTTTTCCGCCGCCCTGGAGTATGTCGTGCTGCTCCGGCGAAAACAGCAGCGTCATCAGGTCGATTACCAGGTCACTGGCCTTGAGCGCCGCGATGGCCGCCCGGTTGCCGCTGAGCGGCGTGGTGCCCAGGTAGGCAAGGGAATCCCGGCTCAGCGACTTGTCGCCGTTGACCGGTGATAGATCGAGCCGGTTGGCGCGCGCGCCCATCAAGCCAACCGCGGTCATGGCACAACGCAAGGTCTGGGGATGCGTCACGCCTTCGGTGGTCAGTACGGTCACGACGTCGCCGCGCTTCAAGCGGGAGAGGGTCAAGACCCTGGTCCACGCCTGGATGAGATCGGAATCGCTGACAGCCATGGTTGCTACCTCGCTAAACGGGGGTTCCCAGGAAATTGCCGAAACCCTTGAAGAATCCTTCTTCGTCGTCCCAAGGGATCATGTGTCCCGCCTCGGGCACGACATGCACCTCCAGCTGCGGGATGAGGCCCTTGATCTCTTCGATGTCCGCAGGCTCGATGACGCCGCCTTTGCCTGCAACCATGAGCAAGGTGGGAACCTTGATCGAAGGCAAGTCGGCATGCATGTCTTGCGTGCCGAAGGCGTGATACGCGCACACCACCGCCTCTTCGTCGCAGGTATGCAGCCACTCGGCGCGAAGCCGCAATTGTGCTTCGGTCCAGGTCGGCGAGAAGGGCTTGAGCTTTTCCCATCCATTGCCCTCGCTCATGAGGCGGATGGAATCCACATACCAGTCGATCTTGGCCGGATAGGGACGCCGCCCCGGCCCAGAGACCGGCGGATCGACCATCACCAGCCGCGCCAACCCTTCGGCATGATGGGCGGCCACGATGGCGCCAATGCGCGCCCCCATGGAATGCCCGACCAAGAAGTAGTCTTGCAGCCCGAGGGCTTGCGCAAACGCCCCCACGTCGGCCGCGCACGCTTCCAGGCTGTAGTCCATGCCCGGCGCGGTTTCCGACAGGCCCCGGCCCCTGACGTCCAGCACATAGGTGTCGAACTGCCGCCCCAGCCTCTCGGCCACAAAGGCCCACGTTACCGCCGGGCTGGTGATGCCGGGCACCAGCACGAGCGGCCGCCCCTTGCCCCCGAAACGCAGGTAATGCTGCCGGATTCCATTGGCGCGCACATTGGCGCCATAAAGATACGTACTGCTCATGCGCACCTCCTTAATATGCGCCCGACAAGAGTGCGCCGGCCCCGGGCACGATCCGCTCCAACCCCAGCGCCTTGAGCATCGCGTAGGTCGTGGCGACCGATGCCGTCACGACGGGCTTGCCCGCCCGGGCTTCGACTCGCGCAATCACGGGCAGCGAAGGCATTTGCACGCAGGCCGACAGCACGATGGCATCGACGCCGGAAGTGTCCATCGATGCGACGATCCCGGGCAGCCGGGAGGGATCATGCCTGCCCACCTCCAGGTTGTCGGGAATTTCGAGCGCACGCCATTGCACGACTTCGATGCCTTCGTTCTCGATGTAGCCGATCACCAGCTTGGTCAGCGGCACCATGTACGGCGCCACCAAGGCGATGCGCCGGGCTCCTAGCACACGCAACCCATCGACGAGCGCGCCCGCACTCGTGACCACCGGCGCCTCGCCTCCGTTCTCGCGCGTGCACCGGCGCAAGCGCGCCTCGGACTCCCGGTGGTAGCCATTACCCATGGCCATGATGGCCACCAGGCACGCATAGCCCAGCACGTCGACGCGGGCATCGCTCAGCTCCAGCGCGCAGCGATCGGACTCGGCGTCCATGGCGGCCAGCTCTTCCTTGGTCACGTGCTTCATGCGCATGCGTGCCGAATGGAAAGTGAACCGTTCGGGCCGGACCTGCTCACGCAGTCGGAGCATGGCCGGAATCTCGGTTTCCATCGTCGTATTCGAGCTCGGGACGATTTGGCCGATGCGGTAGTTCGTTTTCATGTCAGCAGGCCTCCGCTCACGCCGCCATCGCCTGGCGGTTGAAGCGCTCCGTGCAGCTCGTCGCGTCGTAGACGTAGACCCAGTTGGCCTGGATGCCCACCGCGTTGGGATTGAGCAGCTCGCGCCAGCGATACAGGAGGTCGCGCTTGAACTGCGCCCACGGCGAAGGCAGGTGATAGGTCCTGCCCCGTTCGCGTGCCTCGAGCTGCACCCGGCTGGTCCGCGGCCGCCGCTCCGCCTCGTACGCATCGAGGGCAGCCGGCACGTCGCCGCGGTAATGCTCCAGCGCGGCGGCAAGCACGTAGCCGTCCTCGATCGCCATCGCGGCCCCTTGTGACAAGAAAGGCAACATCGGGTGGGCCGCATCGCCGAGCAGGGTCACGCGCCCTTTTGACCACTTCGGCATCGGGTCCCGGTCGAACAGGCCCCACTTGTAGACGTCCTGCGTGCGGCTAAAGAGCTCGATGATGTCGGGATGCCAGCCTTCGTACGCTTTCATCAGCTCTTCGCGGCTGCTGCGCACGTTCCAGGACTCTTCCACCCAGGTGTTCGTTTCGCTGACGGCGACGATGTTCACCGACGCGCCGCAATTGACGTAGTACGTCACAATGTGGCCATGCGGCCCCATCCAGAACGCCGCGTCGGGCCGCACGAACTTGAGCGGATGGTGATCCACGGGCACCAGCGCACGCCAGCACATGTGTCCGGTGAAGCGGGCCGCCTCGGCGCCGAACAGCGCATCGCGCACGATGGAGCGCACGCCGTCGGCGCCCACGATGAGGTCCGCCTCGTACTCGGTGCCGTCCGCGAAAGACGCTACTGCGACGTTGCCTTCCGTGCGCACGCCCGTGCACTGGGTACCGAGCGTCGCGCCCTTGCCGTCTTGCAAGTGCTGCGACAGGATGGCATGCACGTCGGCCCGGTGCACGTGATAGAACTCCGCCCCGTAAATCTGCGGGCAGCTATCCTTGAGCGGCGTCCGGAACAGCTCGCGGCCGGAGCGCCAATTGCGCCCGACCATGGCGTTCGGAAGAAAGCCGACCCGCTTCAGATCGTCTCCCAGGCCCAGCGCCTTGAGCACTTTGACCGCGTTAGGCGTGATCTGTACGCCTGCGCCGACTTCGCCGAAGGCCGGCGCCCGCTCGAACACATGATGTTCGATGCCGCGCAACGTCAACGCACGGGATAGCGCCACGCCTCCGATCCCGCCACCCACGATGCCTACGCGTAGAGGACGACTCATACAGCTTCTCCCTTCTCGCAACGGGTGCGGCAGAAGCCGCCTCCGTTAAATAATTAATCAACAAATTAATAATGTCCGATACCCGGCCCATGGCTTGGCCGTCGCTGCTCACCCTCCCAGATAGGCGGTCAGCAACTCCGGATCCTCCAAGAGCCCGGCGGCCTCCCTTTCCGCGACGATGCGCCCGGTTTCGAACACATAGGCGCGGGAGGCCGCCTGCAATGCGTTGTGCACGTTCTGCTCGACCAGCAAGACGGTCACGCCGTGCCGGTTGATCTCGCCCACTACGTCGAACACTTCCGCCGCCATCTTGGGGCTGAGCCCCAGGCTCGGCTCGTCCAGGAGCAGCAAAACGGGCTCGGACATGAGCGCGCGCCCGATCGCCAGCATCTGCTGCTCGCCGCCGCTCAAGGTGCCGGCCAGCTGGCCGTGGCGTTCCTTCAGCCGGGGAAAGCGTGCGTAGACCTTTTCCACGCGCTCCTGCACCGTTTGCTGCGAACGGCAGAGGTACGCGCCAAGCACCAGGTTTTCGTATACGGTCATGGCAGGCCAGACATGCCGTTCTTCCGGGCAATGCGCGATGCCTAGCTTGACGATGCGGTCCGGCGGCATGCCGCCTATCTCCGCCCCGCGAAAACGGATACTGCCGCGGGAGGGTTTGAGCAGGCCGGAGATGGCGCGCAGCGTCGTGCTCTTGCCGGCGCCGTTCGCACCGATCAGGGCTACTGTTTCGCCTGGCCGCACGACCAAGCTGATCCCATGCAGCGCCGCGGTCTTGCCGTAGCCGACGTGCAGGCCTTCCAGTTCAAGCAGTGGCAAAGCCGGTGTCGCGTCGCTCATGCCGCACGCCCTCCGCCCAGGTAGGCCTCGACCACGGCCGGGTTGCGCTGCACTTCCGCAGGCGCACCTTCTGCCAGTTTCTCTCCGAAGTGCATGACGACCACCCGGTCCGATACATTCATGACCAGCCCCATGTTGTGTTCGACGAGCAAGATCGACGTCACGTGGGAGCCGCGCAACTGCTTGAGGATGCGGCCCAGGCCCAAGGCTTCCTGGCTGTTCAGGCCCGCTGCGGGCTCATCCAGCATGAGGAGGTCAGGCTTGGCCGCCAGCGCCACGCCCACCTCCAGCAGGCGCAACTCCCCGCAGGAGAGCAGGTAGGCCGGCGCATTCATGCGCTCGCCCAGTCCCATGATATGCACGATGCGCTCGGCTTCCTCACGTGCCGCGCGCTCCGTCTCGCGCACGGCGCGGCCGGGAAAAAACGTCCGCCATAAGCCCTGCCGCGTCTGCAGGTACCTACCGGCCAGGACGTTTTCAAACACCGACAGGGACTTCAGGATGTTCGTTTTCTGGAAGCTGCGGACGACCCCTTTCTTTGCCATCTGGTAGGGCTTGGCGCCGGTCACGTTCTCCCCCTTGACGAACACCTGCCCTGCCGTCGGCGTGTAAAAGCCCGTGATGAGGTTGAAACAAGTCGTCTTGCCCGCGCCGTTCGGGCCAATCAAGCCGACGATCTCGCCTTCCCGGACCTGGAAGCTAATGTCCTTGACGGCCTTGATGCCGCCGAAACTCTTGCTCACGCCGCGCACCTCGAGCAAGGGCGCGTTGCCGAGCGGATGCACGGTCCCCATGTCAGACTCCTTGGCGCCGAGGCGCGATGGCGACCGCCACGGGCGGGGCGGCCGTAGGCCGCACTTCCCGGCGCGTCGCGAGAAAACCCATCAGCCCCCGGGGCAGGAACAGAACGATGCCCATGACTGCGAGGCCGAACAGCGATAGCCGGAGCTCCTTGGCTTCGCGCAGGTATTCCTCCAGGAAGGTCACCAACAGCGCGCCGAGCAGCGGCCCGACCAGCGTCCCCTTGCCGCCTATTAGCACCATGATGATCATGCTCACCATGAAGGCGAAACGGAACACCTCGGGCCCAACGAACGAGATGTAATGGGCATAAAAGCCACCCGCCATGCCGGCCAGCAGGGCGCCGAGCACGAATGCCAGCATGGCATAGCGGAAGGGCCGGATGCCGACGGATTGCGCCACGTAGCGATTCTCCCGCACTGCCACCGCTGCCCGGCCCGCGCTCGAGTAAACGAAGCGATACGCGAGGTATAGCGAGATCGCCAATACGCCCCATGCCAAGTAGAAATAGAACTGCCTGGTCGCGAGGTTGCCTGCCTGGGCCAGCCAGGAGGGCTGCGGCACGCCGGCGATGCCCATGGGCCCGTTGGTGAAGGCGACCCAGTTGTCCGCCACCAAGCGCAGCACCTCGGCGAACGAGAGTGTCACGATGACGAAGAACGGACCTTGCAGCCGAAGCGTGATGCTGCCGATCAGCAGCCCCATGAATGCCGCCAGCAGGCCCGCGGCGGGAATGGTGGCCCACATGGGCCAGCCGAGCTTGGTCGACAGCAGCGCGGCGGCATAGGCTCCGGTTCCCAGGAACGCGGTATGCCCCAATGAAAACTCCCCGACGTACCCGACGATGAGGTTGAGGCTGGTCGCCAGCACGGCATAAAACAACACCATGATGGCAACGTGCAAGAGGTACTGGTCACGGATGACCAGCGGCAGCAGGGCGGTGATCAGCAGCGTCGCCAGAAGTGCATTGCGTTCGAATCGCATGGTCAAGCCCTCTCGGCACGCCGGGAGAACAGTCCGTAAGGACGGAACACCAGCGTGAGAATAACGATGGCAAAGCCGATGATGTCGACCCAACCCGTGGCCACATAGCCTCCCCACAGCGATTCGGCGATGCCCAGGAGCAGCCCTCCCACCACCGCGCCGGCAAAGCTCCCCATGCCGCCGAGGATCACCACCACGAACGCTTTCATGCTGACCAAGCCGCCGATGGAGACTTGCGCCGAATAAATGGACCCCAGCAGCATCCCCGCCATCGAAGCGATGATGGTGCCGAGCGCGAACGTGCATGCATAGATATTGGCGGTCTTGATGCCGGCCAGCTGCGCGGCCATCGGATCCTGGAAAGTGGCGCGCATGGCCCTGCCCAGGCGGGTTTTCTGTATCAGCAGGTACGCCGCCAGGATGAGCACCGCACATACGGCGACGGCGAACAGGCGGATCTTGGTGACGACGATGGGCCCGAAGAACACCGGCCCGCTCGATACCGGACCTTCCACCTTCAGCGGTGCGGTACCGAACACCAGGAGTGCCGTATTGGCCAGGAAGATGGACAGCCCGATCGTCAGCAGGATGCCCGGCTCCTCGCCCTGGCTGCGAATGCGCTCGATCAAGACGCGATCCACGAGCCAGCCGAACACTCCCATCACCAGCGCCACGAGGGCGAGCCCCGTCAGGAAATCCAACCCCAGGGCGTTCGTCACCCACCAGCCCATGACACCGCCCAGCATGTAGAGCTCGCCATGGGCAAAGTTGACGACCCGCATGAGGCCGAGGATGAGGGTCAGCCCCAGCGCCGAAAGCGCATAGAACGACCCGATCACCAGCCCATTGACCAAGAACTGCGGCAATACGTCCATCTCGTCTCCCGGCTCAGCGCGCTGTGAGGCCGATCAAGGCTTCTCAGTCGGGGCCTGCGCCACGACCTTGGGCTCGCGGCCCTGGATTTGGACCAGCACGACGTTGAAGCCGTAGCCTTCGCCCTTGTCGGTAAAGCGGAAGCGGCCATTGGGCGCCGCATAATCCGTCTTGCGCAACGCATCCCGGATGGCGTCGGCCTGGGTGTTGCCCGCGCGCTCGATCGCCTCCATCAGGATGTTCAGCGCGTTGTAGCCCGCCGCACCGTATTTGCCAGGCTTTTCCTTATAGGCGGCGCTGTATGCCTTGACGAACGCTTCGTTCAGCTCGCCCGGCATGCTCGACGCATAGGGTACGGCGGCGTAGATCCCCTCGGAGGCGTCGCCGGTCAGGCCGATGAAATCGGATGTCGCCCACGAGCCCACGCCGAAGATCTTGGTCTGGATGCCGAACTCCTTGAATTGCTTGACGAGAATGGAGCCGTCTTGCGTCTCGGCCGCGACGAACACGCCATCGGGCTTGGCCGCGCGCAGCCGCGTCAACAAGGTGTAGAAATCGGTGGCACCGTGATCGAAATATTCCTTCATCACGGTCTTGACGCCGAGCGCAGTCAAGTCTTTGGAGAAATCCTCCACGCTCCCGCGCCCCCAGTCGTCGTTGACGCCCACATAGGCGACGGTTTTCAGCTGGAGTTTCTCGGCGAGGATCTTGCTGAACGTCTTGGACATCAGGCGGTCCGTCTCGGCCGACCGGAAGAAGTATTGCAGGCCCTTGTCCGTCAAGTCAGCCTTGGACGACACGCCGGTCAACAAGGGCAGCTTGTATTTCTCGGCCACTGGCATGATCGCCGCCGTGGCGGAACTGCAGAATGCGCCGGTCAGCGCCGCGACCTTGTCGCGCACGATGAGCTTCTCGGCAGCGTTCACCGAGTTGGCCGGCCTGCACTGGCCGTCTTCGATGATGAGCTCGATTTTCCGGCCCAGCACCCCGCCGGCAGCATTGCGCCGCTCGACCGCCAGCTTGGCGCCGTTGACATAGGTGACCCCGTTGTAGGCCACCGACCCGGTGAGCGGCTGGATGACGCCGATCTTGATGGCGTCCTGCGCCGAGGCCGCGGACGACGCCCCCGCCAACGCGCTTACCACCAACAATGCATAAGACAGCTTCCGCATAGCAACCCTCGCAATGTATTGGTTCAAGAAGTGCCAACCGCTGATGGCCCATCGTGGCGCCGGATCCGCTCGCGTCCCGGCATTTTCGATTAATTAAACAAGTAATTAATTTATTGATGTATTAGGGTTTACGCGAGGCACGACGACCAGGAAAAAATAATTGATCGACTCAATAATTTAACGGTAGGCGAGCGCCGGGCAAGCATAAAAAATGCCACCCCGGCCTCCCAAGGCGTGGCGGCCGGCCGCCACGCCGCCAGGTGCACCAAGCGCGGTCGCGGCGCACCGCCGTGGCGCGGCTCGCTTACGTTTTGAGCTTGTACCCGGTGCGGAATATCCAGGCCACGATCAGCAGGCAGGCTGCGAGGAATGCCAGCGTCATCCCGAAGCTCACGGCCACGTTGACGTCGGACTGGCCATAAAAGCTCCAGCGGAAGCCGCTGATCAGGTACACCACCGGATTGGCGAGGGTGATCTTCTGCCAGATTGGCGGAAGCATGCTGATCGAATAGAAGGCCCCGCCCAGAAAGGTCAGCGGCGTGACGACCATCAAGGGAATGATTTGCAGCTTTTGGAAGTCGTCCGCCCACAGCCCAATGATGAAGCCGAACAGGCTGAAGGTCAGCGCCGTCAGCACGAGGAACCCCGCCATCCATGCGGGATGCTCGATGTGATACGGGACGAACAGGCGGGCCGTCACGAGGATGAGCACGCCCAGCATGATCGATTTGGTGGCCGCCGCGCCCACGTAGCCGATGACGGCCTCCACCGGCGAGACCGGGGCCGAGAGCAGCTCGTATATCGTTCCCGTCCACTTGGGCAGGTATATCCCGAACGAAGCGTTGGAAATGCTCTCGTTGAGGAGCGACATCATGATCAAGCCGGGAATGATGAACGCCCCGTAGCTGACGCCGCCGATCTCGCCCATGCGCGAGCCGATGGCGGTGCCAAAGACGATGAAATACAAGGAGGTGGACAACACGGGCGAAGCGATGCTCTGGGTGATGGTGCGGAACGTGCGCGCCATCTCGAACCGGTAGATCGCACGGATCGCATGGAAATTCATGATGTTTGCTCCTGGACCAGGCTCACGAAAATATCTTCCAGCGAACTCTCGCTCGAATGCAGGTCCTTGAAGTCGATGCCCTGCTCGTTCAGCGCCCGCATGAGCGCGGCAATGCCCGTCGTCTCCGCTTGCGCATCGAAGGTATAGATCAGTGCATGCCCGCCATCGGCGAGCTCCAGTCCGTAGCCGGCCAGCGCTGCGGGAATCGAGGCAAGCGGCGCCTGCAATTGCAGCGTCAGTTGCTTCTTGCCGAGCTTGCGCATGAGCGCCTGCTTTTCCTCCACGAGCACGAGCTCCCCTTTGTTGATGATGCCGATGCGGTCGGCCATCTCCTCGGCTTCCTCGATGTAGTGGGTAGTCAGGATGATGGTCATGCCCTCGTCCCGCAGCCGGCGCACCATCTTCCACATGTCGCGCCGCAGTTCGACGTCCACCCCGGCCGTCGGCTCGTCGAGGAACAGCACCTTGGGCTCGTGCGCAAGCGCCTTGGCGATGAGCACGCGGCGCTTCATCCCGCCCGACAGGGTCATGATCTTGGCATTGCGCTTGTCCCAGAGCGAAAGGTCGCGCAGCACGCCCTCGACGAGGGCGGGATTGGCCGGGCGGCCGAACAAGCCGCGGCTGAAGCTGACCGTCGCCCATACCGTCTCGAAGGCGTCCGTCGCCAGCTCTTGGGGCACCAGGCCGATCCGGGACCGCGCGGCCCGGTAATCGCGCACGATGTCGAACCCGTCCACCAGCACCGTCCCCGACGAGGCCCGTGTCAAGCCGCAAACGATGCTGATGAGCGTCGTCTTGCCAGCACCGTTCGGACCGAGCAGCGCGAAGATTTCCCCCTTGCGTATCTGGAGATCGACGCCCTTGAGTGCTTGGAAGCCGTTGGCGTAGGTTTTGGCGAGCCCCGAAATGGCTACGATGGCGGGCGCTTCGCCGGCGAGCGGCTGTCGTGTCGGAGTGGGCTGCATGATGTCGTGGCGGCACCGCCGGGAAGAAAATGGACACTGCGGCAACTCCGGCGGTGGACAACGAGTGTATAGGATGCGTATTCCCCTCGCAGCGTCTGATTCCGCGAAAGACCGTTCCGCCGTCGCGAATAATGCCCTGGCGCCGCGCAGGACCGCGGAACCGGTATCATCCTAATCTCGCGGCGGGACCCCGCCCGCCGTCGCACCATCGGAGCACCGCCCCATGAACACCATCCCGGACAACGTCAGCATGGCGCTGTTCTGCGACTTCGAAAACGTGGCCCTGGGTGTGCGCGACGCCAAGTACGAGCGCTTCGACATCAAGCTGGTGCTCGAGCGCCTCCTGCTGAAGGGCAGCATCATAGTCAAGAAGGCTTATTGCGACTGGGAGCGCTACAAGGGCTTCAAGGCGACCATGCACGAGGCCAATTTCGAACTGATCGACATTCCTCACGTGCGCCAGTCCGGAAAGAATTCCGCCGATATCCGCCTCGTCGTCGACGCGCTGGACCTCTGCTATACGAAATCGCACGTCAACACCTTCGTCATCATCAGCGGCGACTCTGATTTCTCGCCGCTCGTCTCTAAGCTGCGCGAGAACGCCAAGCAGGTCATCGGCCTAGGCGTGAAGCAATCCACCTCCGACCTGCTGATCGCCAACTGCGACGAATTCATCTTCTACGACGACCTGGTACGGGAAACCCAGCACGCGTCGCGGCGCGATGCACGCGCATCGTCATCGGCCAGCCGCCGCCCCCACGAAGAAGACAAGCACCGCAAGGACGACCTGGAAGCCCGCCGCGAACAAGGCATTGCTCTGGCCGTGGAGACCCTCGACGCGCTGGCCGCAGAACGCGGCGACACCGGCAAGATCTGGGCATCCGTCCTGAAGGAAGCAATCAAGCGCAGAAGGCCGGACTTCAACGAGTCCTATTACGGCTTCCGCGCGTTCGGCAACCTGCTGGAGGCCGCCCAGGCCAAGGGGCTCCTGGAATTCGGGCGAGACGACAAATCGGGCGCCTACGTCTCTCGCATTGGCAACGGCGAGCACGCCCTGCTCGACGCTTCCCCCGCCAGGCCCGCGCCAGCACCCGCCACCCAGCAGCCAGCCGAGGAGGCCGCACCCACGGCGGCCAAGCGCAACGAGAAACGGCGCACCGCGCGGCCTTCGAACAAGAATGCGGCGGCTCGCTCGCGCGAGACGCCCGCCGACAGCCCTGCCGCCACGCCCGCAGTCGAACCAGCTCCGCAAGCGCCCCTGCCCGTGGCCGCACCGTCGCCCGAGGCGGCCACACCCGAGCCTGCACCGCCCTCTCCGGAGCCACCGGCATCCGTGCCGCCACCGCCCGAAACGCTGCCCTCTGCCCCGGCCAAGAAATCGCCGCGCAAGACGGCCCGCAAGAGTGCGCCGCGCAGCCGCGCGCGCAAGACGGCCGTGGCCAGTCAGGAGGACTGAACGCTGCTCGACGCGGGGCCGAACGCTTGGTCCAGCGTCAAGACTGCGCCCGTCTCGACGGGCTCGTAACCGGGCAGCTCCTCGAGTCTGTCCACGAAGCCGGGCGTTTTCAGTATGGCGAGCACCTCATCGAGGCGCCCGGCGTGAAGCGACGCCTGCTCGACCGCGAAGAAATACCGCTCGGTGGCGAGAGGGACGAAATCAAGCCCAAACCGTCGCGCGGCGGTCTCGATGCCAAAACCGACGTCCGCCATGTCGCTCGCGATGTAGGCTGCCACCGCCGCGTGCGTGAACTCCGTGCTGTCGAAACCATTGATGCGGCCGGGCGACACCCCCGACCGCCCCAGCATGAGCTCCAGCAGCATGCGTGTCCCCGACCCCTCCTGCCGGTTGACGAAGCGCACGCCGGGCCGGCCCAGATCGGCCAACCGCCCGATGCCTTTGGGGTTGCCGGGAGCGACGAACAAGCCCTGTACCCGCAGGGCAAGCTGGATCAACACGTGTTTGCGCGGGTCCAGCCATTGCAGATATCGTCGCGCGGCCTCGCCTTCGAACTCGCCCAATGGCACGTGGAAGCCGGCCAAATCGCATTCGCCCCGCGCCAGCGCGGCGACGGCCTCCGTGCTATTGCGATAACGGAGTTCCACCGGGATGTCGGCCGCATTGATCCAATCCACCAACGCAGCGACGGCGAAGCCGTGGCTGGCGTATAGGCGCAAAGGGGGTTGATCGGGGGTGACGGCCTTGCGGATCTCGGCCTCCAGCTCCGACGCCAGGCTGTCGAGGGTCGGCGACAGGCGCGCGCGAATGCGCTCTTCCGCCAGCAGCAGCACCATGCCCAAGTGACTGAGCCGCGTACCCCGTCCTGGCTGCTTTTCGAGCAGCGGCGTGCCGAATAGCGCCTCGGCGCTGCGCAACACCCCCCATACGTGGCGATAGGACAAGCCTTCCTGCCGGCCGGCTGCAGCGATGGAGCCCGACGCCCGTATGCGGCCGAGCAGTCGCAACAGCAAGGCAGTGTCGACCGGGGGCCGAAGCGATGCATCCGTTCCATGGATGTGCCAGCTCGGCTGGATAGCAACCTTAAACATTATGCAATCCTAGACATATTCTTTTGCTTGGGTTTCTTTGTTAGAGTGGGCTTGAACAAAACAAAAATATGTTCTGAATTACATATTTTAGCCGTCCGCCCTGCCTGTCCGCGACGCACGGCTGCCGAGATTCCCATGGAACAAAAAGTCATCCCCATCGTGGCGGCAGCGCCCACGCGCGAACGCAAGCGCCGGCACCCCAAGGGCCGCCGTGTGGATCCCGCTGCGCTGGCCGAAGTCCGGGCGCTGCTCGGCGACGCACCTCGCCGGCGCGACCTGCTGATCGAACACCTGCACCGCATCAACGACCGCTATGGCCAGCTGGGCACCCGCCACCTGGCGGCCCTCGCGCAGGAATTGGGCATGGCCCAGGCCGAGGTGTTCGAAGTCGCATCCTTCTACCACCACTTCGACGTGGTGCGCGACGACGATCGGTCCGAGTCCGGCGTCGCACCGCTCACGGTCCGGGTCTGCACGAGCCTGTCCTGCGAAATCGCCGGGGCCCCATCCTTGCTGGCGCGGCTGCAGGAAATCCTCGGCCCGGACGTACGGGTGCTGGAAGCGCCCTGCATGGGCCGCTGCGAACAGGCGCCGGTTGCCATGGTGGGACAAAACCCCGTTTCGTGCGCCTCGCCCGAAGCCGTGCGCAGCGCCGTCGAGAACGGCCAGACGCGAGAACTTCCGGGCTCGTACACCGACTATGCCACCTACCTCGCTCAAGGCGGGTACCGGCTGCTACGCGAATGCGTGCATGGACAGCGGGACGTGGAATCCGTGATCTCTGCACTCGAAGACTCGGGGCTGCGCGGCCTTGGGGGCGCCGGCTTTCCCGCAGGCCGCAAATGGCGCGCGGTGCGCGCAGAACCCGGCCCGCGCCTGATGGCGGTCAACATCGACGAAGGCGAGCCCGGCACCTTCAAAGACCGTTACTACCTGGAACGCGATCCGCACCGCCATCTTGAAGGTCTGCTCATCGCCGCCTGGGCTATTGGCGCGCAGACCGTCTATGTCTACCTGCGCGACGAGTATCCCGGCTGCCGCGCAATACTCGAAAAGGAACTGCAACGCCTGCGCGACGACCCGCCGGTCTCCCCGCTGCCCGCCATCGAATTGCGCCGCGGAGCGGGAGCTTACATCTGCGGGGAGGAGTCGGCCATGATCGAATCCATCGAAGGCAAGCGCGGCATGCCGCGCTTGCGGCCGCCCTATGTCGCCCAGGTCGGTCTGTTCGGCCGGCCTACGCTCGAGCACAACTTCGAAACGCTGTACTGGGTGCGCGACATTCTCGAGCGAGGAAGCGACTGGTTCGCCTCGCATGGCCGACGCGGCCGCAAGGGATTGCGTTCCTTTTCGGTATCGGGGCGGGTGCGTAAGCCCGGCGTCCACCTGGCGCCGGCCGGCATCACGATCCAGGAGTTGATCGACGAATACTGCGATGGCATGCAGGAAGGGCACGAGTTTTACGCCTATCTGCCGGGCGGCGCCTCCGGCGGCATCCTGCCCGCTTCGATGAACGACATCCCGCTGGACTTCGACACCCTGCAGCCTTACGGCTGTTTCATCGGCTCGGCGGCCGTCATGGTGCTCTCGAAGCACGACAGCGCCATCGGGGCCGCGCGCAACCTAATGCGTTTCTTCCGAGACGAGTCTTGCGGCCAGTGCACGCCTTGCCGCGTCGGCACGGCCAAGGCCCTCGAGCTGATCAGCAAGCCGCACTGGGATCTCGCCCTGCTGCGGGATCTTTCCGCCGTCATGCGCGACGCTTCCATCTGCGGACTGGGACAAGCCGCGCCCAACCCCGTGGATTGCGTCATCAAGTATTTCCCCCATGAACTGGGGCTGCAAGAAGAGAGCCGCTGATGAATGCCGTCAACCGCCGCGAACTCGGCCTCGAGCCCGCCACCGTCACTTTCACGCTCAACGGCATGGAGGTGAGCGCCGCCGAAAACGAAACGCTGATCCAGGTGGCCGCCCGGCTCGGCATCGAGATTCCCCACCTTTGCTACAAGGATGGACTGGAGCCGGCCGGCAATTGCCGCGCGTGCATGGTCGAAATCGAAGGGGAACGGGTCTTGGCCCCCTCGTGCTGCCGCACGCCGCGAGAAGGCATGGTCGTCACGACGCAAAGCGAGCGCGCGGTGCAAGCCCAGAAGATGGTGCTCGAGCTGCTGCAGTCCGACATGCCGGAAACCGTCTACACGCGCCACAACGAAGTCGGCCTCTGGGCGGAAAAACTCGGCGTCGCCAAGCCTCGCTTCGACGCGCGGCCGCAGCCTTGCGCCGACACCACCCATCCGGCCATTGCGGTCAACCTCGACGCCTGCATCCAGTGCACGCGCTGCCTGCGGGCTTGCCGCGACGAACAGGTCAACGACGTCATCGGGCTCGCCTACCGTGGCCACCAGGCCAAGATCGTATTCGACATGGACGACCCCATGGGGGCCTCCACCTGCGTGGCCTGCGGCGAATGCGTACAGGCATGTCCGACCGGGGCCCTGGCGCCGGCGCGCGGCGCGGCGCTGGCGGTGCCAGACAAACAAGTGGACTCCGTATGCCCGTACTGCGGCGTGGGCTGCCAACTGACTTACCACGTCAAAGACAACCGCATCCTGTACGTGGAAGGCCGCGACGGCCCGGCCAACCACGCGCGCCTGTGCGTCAAGGGCCGCTACGGCTTCGACTACGCCCACCACCCGCATCGCCTCACCCGGCCGCTCATCCGGCGGCCCGACGCGCCCAAGCAGCCCCATGCGCCGATGGATCCAGAGCGCGTGATGGAAGTGTTCCGGGAAGCCACGTGGGAGGAAGCGCTGGACCTGGTGGGCCAACGCCTGCGCGCGATCCGCGACACCTACGGCAAGCGCGCCTTGGCAGGGTTCGGATCGGCCAAGGGCAGCAACGAAGAAGCCTACCTGTTCCAGAAACTCGTGCGCACGGGCTTCGGCAGCAACAATGTCGACCACTGCACGCGCTTGTGCCATGCATCGTCTGTCGCGGCGCTGTTGGAAGGCATAGGCTCGGGCGCGGTTTCCAACCCGGTGATGGACGTCGGCAAGGCCGAAGTGGTGATCGTCATTGGGGCCAATCCGACGGTAAACCATCCTGTCGCCGCCAGCTGGATCAAAAACGCGGTCAAACAAGGCACTAAGCTCATCCTGGCCGATCCCCGGCGATCGGACCTCGCACGGCATGCCTACCGCTTCCTGCAATTCCAGCCAGATACCGACGTTGCGCTGCTCAACGCGATGATGCATGTCATCGTGCATGAGGGACTGGTGGACGAAGCATTCATCGCGAGCCGGACCATCGGCTACGAGGAACTGCGCAAGAACGTCGAGGGCTACAGCCCGGAACGCATGGCACCCATTTGCGGCATCGACGCCGACACCATCCGCCACGTGGCACGCCTCTATGCGACCTCCAAGGCCTCGATGATTCTCTGGGGCATGGGCGTTTCCCAGCACGTGCATGGCACTGACAACGCCCGGTGCCTGATCGCCCTGGCGCTGATGACGGGCCAGATCGGGCGCCCCGGCACGGGGTTGCATCCGCTGCGGGGCCAGAACAACGTGCAGGGCGCCTCGGATGCGGGCCTGATTCCGATGATGTATCCGGATTACCAGCGCGTCGACAACCCGGCCGCCCGCAAGAAATTCGAAGACCTCTGGGGCGTCCCGCTCGACCCCAAGCCTGGATTGACCGTCGTGGAGGTCATGCACGCGATCAAGGCTGGCGAGGTGCGGGGCATGTACATCATGGGCGAGAACCCGGCCATGTCCGACCCGGACGCCAGCCACGCACGCGAAGCCCTGGCGGTGCTCGACCATCTCGTCGTGCAAGATATCTTCCTGACCGAGACGGCCTATCTCGCCGATGTCGTCTTGCCGGCCTCGGCCTTTCCCGAAAAAACCGGCACCTTCACCAACACCGACCGCACCGTGCAAATGGGCCGGCAAGCCTTGCAACCGCCGGGCGATGCGCGCCAAGACATCTGGATCATCCAGCAGATCGCCGCGCAAATGGGGCTGGATTGGAACTACCGCGACGTCTCGGAAGTGTTCGACGAAATGCGCCGCGCCATGCCGAGCATAAGCGGCATCACGTGGGAACGGCTGCAAGCCGAGCATGCCGTCACCTACCCGTGCATGAAGGAAGGCGACCCTGGCGAACCGGTCGTGTTCAGGACGGAGTTCCCGACCGAAACCGGCCGGGCACGCTTTGTGCCGGCAGACATCATTCCAGCGGCCGAACGTCCGGATGAGGACTACCCCATGGTGTTGATCACCGGACGCCAACTCGAGCACTGGCATACGGGCAGCATGACGCGGCGGGCGTCCGTGCTCGACGCGATCGAACCCGACCCCGTGGCGCTAGTACACCCGCTGGACCTCGCGGACTTGGGCGGCAAGCCAGGCGACATCGTGACCCTCGAATCGCGCCGCGGCCAAGTCTCGCTTTATGCCCGCGCGGACGAAGGCACGCCCCGGGGCGCGGTATTCGTGCCGTTCTGCTACTACGAAGCCGCCATCAACAAACTAACGAATCCCGTGCTGGACCCGTACGGCAAGATCCCCGAGTTCAAGTATTGCGCGGTGGCCATGCGGCTGGGCGGAGAACCTCCGGTGCAGGGAAGCTACGGCGGCGGAAGGTTGCTGGCAACCGATACGATAAGTGCATGACGCGCTGCGGGCAGCCCCAAGGCCCAGTGGGCCTTGGGGCCAGCCCACTGGGGCCAGGGACCGGGCATCGCGCCAGGCCGTGCCGCTATCGTGATAGATGATCTTCGTCTCGGTGAAACCGTGGCGCGCCTCGTAGCCGTGAAGCCGCCCGATCCCGCTCCGGCGATAGCCTCCCGTTTCGGCCTGGCTTCGCGGCGTCATACGCCGCGTGTTGGCGCGCTGACGCCGCGTGGCCCTCACGCCGTGTACATTTCTTTGCCGTCGTTCAGGTTTAGCCAACCCTTGACGATGCGGTAGATGAACCAGATGAAAGCGACGAACCAGACGACCCAGCCAATGAATAGCCATACCGTCAAGGCGCCCACGATGCCCCACAGGACGGCAAACCAGAAAGTCCGGATTTGCCACCGGAAATGGCTTTCCAACCATGTACCGGCCACATCGCCCTTCTTGATGTAGTTGATGATGATGGCCGCAATGCTGCTCACCCCGACCACGAGCGATAGCGCATAGAGCGCATAGATCACCATCGTCAGGTTCTTGGCGGACTGCAATTTGGCAGAGTCGGCCGTGACTTCGTTCATGGAGCACCCCTGTGGTTATCGTGAGGCGGTCTGGGCGCATGCTTGGCCGAAAGGCCTCCCTGCTGGCGCCTGCGCCACTGCACAAGGCGCCACCCCATCAATCCCGCGAATACCAAAGTGTAGATAAACACCGCGGAAAAATCATTTTTGCCGGCTTTCTGCCACCAATAATGCAGCAGCACCGCCACGCCGATGGCGTAGACCAGCCTGTGCACGCGCTGCCACCAGCGCCCCAGCCGGCGCATCCAACCGCGCGTGGAAGTCGCCGCGAGCGCGACCAAGCCGACGAAGCCCGCGAAGCCCACGGCAATGAAGGGCCGCCGGGCGATATCCTGCGCGATTTCGGCCGCGTCGAACCACTGGTCCCACCATACATAGCTCATGAAGTGCAGGCAGGCGTAGAAAAACGTAAACAGCCCGCACATGCGGCGCACCTGTAGCAAGGCGGGCTGCCCGAGAAGCTGCCTGAGCGGCGAGATGGAGAGCGTCGCGAGCAACGCGACCAGCGTCCAGGTGCCGGAGGAACGGGTGAGGAATTCCACCGGATTGGCAGTGAGGCCATCGGCCAGCCCCAGCCATACCCACCGGGCCAGGGGCAATAGGAAAACCGCAAATAGCAGGAGTTTGAAGCGCCCCGCGGGCATGCCGAAAATCCGCGGGCCAACCCTGGACGCGGGCGCCCGCCTTGGCGCGACCGGTGAGCCGGTCATTTCATTTTCCATGGCACGCGCCCCCTGTGCAGATGAAGGCGAGCGCGCAGGCGCGGCGCACGCAGCCTCCTGTCAGTAGTATCGGGCGAGGTCCATGCCGCTGTAGAGCGACGCCACCTGCTCGCCGTAACCGTTGAACTTCAAGGTCTTGCGCTTGGGCGAAAACAGGCCGTCTTCGCCAATGCGCCGCTCCGTCGCCTGGCTCCACCGGGGGTGCGGCACCTCGGGATTGACGTTGGCATAAAAGCCATACTCGTGGGGAGCGGCCCGGACCCAGCTCGTCATGGGTTGCTTTTCCACGAAGCGAATCTTCACCAGCGACTTGCCGGATTTGAATCCATACTTCCACGGCACGACCACCCGCACCGGCGCCCCGTTCTGGTTAGGCAACGTTTCGCCGTACACACCGAAGGCCAGGAGCGTCAGTGGATGCATGGCCTCATCCATGCGCAGCCCCTCTACATAAGGCCAGTCGATCACGGGCACGCGCAATCCGGGCATGGTGTCCGGCTGCATGGCGGAGACGAACTCGACGAACTTCGCGTTCCCGGTGGGCTCGACCCGCCGGATCAGCGCGGAGAGGGAATACCCTATCCACGGAATCACCATGGACCACCCTTCGACGCAACGCAGGCGGTAGATGCGCTCTTCCAGCGGCGCCAGCTTGCGCAGGTCGTCGATCGACAAGGTCTGCGGCTTGAGTACCTCGCCCTCGACGGACACCGACCACGGCGAGGTGCGGAAACGCCCGGAGCGGCTCGACGGATCCCCCTTGTCAGTGCCAAATTCGTAGAAATTGTTGTAGGTGGTGACGTCCTTCTGGGAGGTAGGCTTGTCCATCACCACGTACGCACCGTTCCGCGCCGCCGGTAGCTTGACGCCTGTCGTCTGCGCGAAGGCGCGCCGGTCAGTCCACCCCGAGAGCCCCATGGCCGAGGCAGCCAATCCGGCCTGCAGTATCCATCGGCGCCGGTCGCGGTAGACCTGTTCAGGCGTGATTTCGGAAGGTCGTACATCGGAAGGCCTGCGTATCAGCATGTCGCTCTCCTGTAACAGGCAGCGCGCGGCGGCCGCCGCCTCTGGCGCGGTGACGCACTGTCTCGACGATAGACAACGCCAGGCGGGGGAAGGTTCGCCCGCGTCGCCGCGCAGGCACCCAGGCACGCGAAAAAAGCGGCCTTCGCCCTGGGCGGGCGGGGGTTACAGCTCGCCGTAGGAATGGAGCCCCGAGAGAAACATGTTCACGCCCAGGAATGCGAAACCGGTCACCAGCAGGCCCACCAACGCCCAATAGGCTGCCAGGCTGCCGCGCAGTCCCTTGATGAGGCGCATGTGCAGCCAGGCCGCGTAATTGAGCCACACGATCAGGGCCCAGGTTTCTTTGGGGTCCCACTGCCAATAGGCGCCCCACGCGTCGGCGGCCCACAAGGCGCCCAAGACCGTAGCCACCGTGAAGAACGCGAACCCCACCGCGATGGCCTTGTACATGATGTCGTCCAACACCTCGAGGGAAGGCAGGTGCTCGGCGAGGCGCCTGCGGCCGAGCAAGATGCCGCCGACGATGAGCGCGGCCACGCCCGCGTAAACCATCCAATACGCGGGCATGCCCGTTTGCCGGAACACCATGGGCTCGACGGCGAGTAGCACGCCCAGCACGAACAGCGGTGCCAGCCGCACCCATGAGGCGGTCTTGCCGTGGGCCTTCACCAAATAGGCGAAGGCGACCATGGCTGCCAGCGAGAACGTGCCGTAGCCGATGAAGTTGGCGGGCACGTGCAATTTCATCCACCAGCTCTGGAGGGCGGGCACGAGCGGCTGGATCTGCTGCGCCCCCCGGTCGAAGGTATACCAGAGCAAGAAAGCCACGGCCGATGCAATGACGAGCAGCACGAATCCGCCCAAGGCGCGCGTTTCGTACCTGCGCTCGTAATAAAGGTAGAACAGCGCCGTAATCAGGGAGAACAGGATGAACACTTCGTACAAGTTGCTGACCGGGATGTAGCCGATGTCCGGGCTCAGCAGATAGCTCTCGTGCCAACGCACCAAGAGGCCGGTCAACCCAGCGAACACGGCCCCCCAGGTCAACGCGGTGCCGAGCCAGGCAGCCGTGGCGCTGCGCGCCAGCAGCCCTATCCAGTAGCAGGCAGTGGCCAGCACGAACAGGGCGCACATCCAGAGAATGGCGGACTGGGACGACAAAAGATACTTGAGCAGAAACGCCTGTTCCGCGCGGGCCAGCTCGCCTTGGTAGAGGCCCAATGCCAGGCCGCTGCCTGCGGCCACCGCCAGCATCAGCACGCGCAGCTGCCGCCAGAGCCAGCCCAGCCATGCCATGACCGCAACCGCGCCCACGAGGATAGCCTTGTCGTAGCCGGTCATGATGTCGCCCACCCGGTGGAAGGCGAACGCCGCACCGACGACCAGCAACAGCGCAAAGGCGGCATCCGTCCAATCGACTTTGCGGCGGCCGTCGCTGCCGCCGCGCATCGGCCGACCTGCATCCCCGCGGGTGAGTGACGTCAATTCCATGCTTGGCTACCCTTTCTGGTGCAGCGGCAATGCGGCGATGTCCGCCTTGAGCCGCTCGAATTCCTGGTTGAAATCCAGCGTGCGCCGCTGGGAAGTCATGGCCATGAGGCTGTGTGCGCCCTGCCCGCCGGCGCCCGGCTTGATCCACAGCCAGACCCGGCGCTCGCGGATGTAGAGCATCGAGAACACGCCGAGAATCAACAATACGCAGCCCAGGTATACCGCATTTTTGCCCGGCGTCCGGCTGACCTGGAAGACGCTGGCCTGGACGTGGCGGAAGTCCTTGAGCCCCAGCACGACAGGCGCGGGATACAGGAAGAGGTCTGACAGGGCGGCGACCGCCGCCTGGTTCCACGCGGCCGCCTCGGCGGCGCCCTCCCCGTCCGTGGGCAAGGGCGGCAGCCCGCTGCGCTCGCGGGCGACGGCCCGCAGCTCGGCCATCGCGCCACCCAAGAGCTTGACGACCACGTCGGCCGCCCGCTGCTGCTCCGCGGCCGGAACATTGGACTCCAGGAACCGCGCGATCGACTGCAAGCCGCCGCCGGCAAACGTGTCGAGCGCCCGCTCGGCCGACTCGCGCAACTGCGCAGTCAGCTCGTCATCACCCGCGGCCGGCCTGTTGGCCGCGGCAAAGCGCCGCGCGGCCAAGGCCCGCGCCTGGGGGTCCTGGAGCGCGGCGCGCAGGGCCATGAATTCCTTGAGGGAGCGGTCGGCATCGGCGGGCATGCGCACATAGCGGAAATCCTCGTCCGGACTGGCACGCACCCCCGTCAAAAAGACCGGCACGCCATCGAGCTCGATGGGCAACATGTAATTGTGGAATTCGTGCGCCTGGCCGCTCGCGTCGCGCAGCTTGTACTGCACGCTGGGCCCGACATTGCGGAACGCATCGTTCTGGCCAGGCCGGGCCGCGCTGCCCGCGACTGCGGCCACCTGCTCGCGCAGTGCCTTGGGCTGGGCCGCCCCGACCCCGCCGCCGGCGAAGTTTTCGACGTTGATGGGGCGAAACCCGCTGAACTCGACAGAGAGGTCCTTCAGGGCCTCGTTGCCACCCGCATCATCGGCCACCAAGCGCGCCGTGCCGCCTACCGTGCCCGAGACCGGAAACGTGTAGGGCTGACTGCCGCGCAACGCATAGCCAGTCAGCTCGAGGGAGCTCCCGCCGTCGTCGAAACTGGATTGGTAGACCGTTATGCCCTTGTACCGAAGGGGTTCGTTGACCTTGATGGTGGCGGGGAAGCGTTCCCCGGTGCCGTGGTCGGTAACCTCTACTTCGCTCGCGAACAGGCGGGGCATCCCCGTCGAATAGTATTCGACGACGAATTTCTTCAGTTCCAGCGTGAATGGCAGGGGCTGCACCAGCGCCCCGTCGTCCACCATCACGATGGCGTTGCGCGTCTGGCCGCCCTCGGGCACCAGGACATTGCCCCGGAAGCTCGGATTCCCGGGCCCCAGGCGTCCGGACGCCGGCACGTCCGCGATGGCCATGTTCTCGAACAAGGGTTGCTTGCCGCCGAACCAGATCTGCAGCCGGATGGGCAGTTCGCTGTCCAACAGCCCGCCGATGCAGACGATGACGATGGCGGTGTGCGCGAAGATGTAGCCCAGCCGGTTGCCGCTGCCGGTCTTGGCCGCCACCAGGGAGGCCTCGCCGCTGGACTTGATGCGCAGCGCGTATCCCCGCCGGCGGAGCAAGCCCGCAACTTCATCGGCGACTTCCGCAGGCCGCGCTGCAGCCGACGAAAACTCGGCATGGTGGTGAAACGCGCGCAGGCTGGCTTCGCGGACGTGCTCCCTGAACGAGCGCATGTCGCGGATCATCTTGGGCGAGGTGCGAAGGATGCACAAGCTGGTGGACACCACCAGGAAGCCCATGATGAGCAGGAACCACCAGGCGTTATAGACATGGTAGAGCGAGAATACGTCGAACACCTCGTACCAGAACGGGCCGAACTGGTTGACGTAGTTGTTCGACGGCTGGTTCTGCACCACGACCGTGCCGACGACGCTCGCCAAGCAGATGAACACCAGCAGGCTCACGGCGAACCGCATGGACCCCAGCAATTCGAACAGGTCAGCCCCGAGACGTCGGGGGGCCGGGCGGGATGCTGCGGAGGAAGCTGTCGTCATCATGATGGAAATGCGGGTTTCGCCGCGCGGCGCGGGAGCGATCGTCCGCGCCATGGAATGCAAAAGGGGCGGATAGCCCGCCCCTCGAGTGACCGCTCGCGACTACGGTGGTTCCGGCGATGCGGTCAGCGCAGGCCGGCGATGTAATCAGACACGGCCTTGATCTCGGCGTCGGACATCTTCTCCGCGACTTGGGTCATCGGGAGGCTATTGGCCCGCGCGCCGCTGCGGAAGGCCACCAGCTGGGACTCCGTGTACTCGGCGAACTGGCCCGCCACGCGGGGATACTGGGAAGGAATGCCGCTGCCGTTGGGACTGTGGCACGACGCGCAGGCGGGCACGCCCTTGCTCGGGATGCCGGCGCGGTAGATGCGCTGGCCGAGCTCGACCGTGTCTTTGTTCTTGGCAACCGCAGGCTTGAGGGCCTGGGCACCGAGATAGGCGGAAATATTACGCATTTCCTCGTCGGTGAGGCCAGCCGCGATGGCGTTCATGACCGCATTGACGCGCTCGGGCTTCTTGGCGCCTTCCTTGACCTTGAAGTTCGCCAATTGCTTGTAGAGGTATTCCGGGTGCTGCCCGGCCAGCTTGGGATTCGCGGCACCGGGGCTGTTTCCGCCCGGGCCATGGCAACTGGCACAGGATATGACGTTGCGAGACGGATCGCCGTCGTTGAACAGCTGCTCGCCCTTGGCCAGGTCGACCTTGGGCCGGGCCGTGGCATCCGCTGCCAGGGACGGCGCGGCCGCCGCACCCAACATCGCACCGCTCGCAATTAGCATCAGGGACAGCACACGCTTCATGAAAACCTCGACCTAAATTCCTAAAAATCAGGTTGGGATATGCGACTCGCGGATGCCGTGTCTCCTGCCATTCCTGCCGGACCAGCCGTTCGAGATACGGCGGAAAATCTTCCAGCAGGCGTCTCCGCGGGGCCCACTACCCCTTTATTTCATTCGGCCGGCTCACGCCGGAGGTGAACGTTCTTTTTTACTGCGAGTTCTTGTACTGCAATGCTGCCGCCGAAAGCGCAAAGGCCCCGTGCAAGCGCTTTCCGACTTTAAGAAACCTCTTATTATAGCAACTACAACGTAGCCGATTGAAAACTATTCAGCAGAAGATCCACATGGCGGTATATCAGCTCGGGGCCGATGCGCCCACCATCCACGAATCCGCATACGTTGCCGAAGGCGCCACCGTCATCGGCAAGGCCCGGCTGGCCGAAAACTCGAGCGTCTGGCCCGGGGCGGTCATCCGCGCCGACAATGACGACATCGTCATCGGCCATTCGAGCAATGTGCAGGAAGGCGCAGTGCTCCACACCGACCCAGGCCTGAAGCTGATCGTCGGCGACTACGTGACCGTCGGCCACCAGGCCATGCTCCACGGCTGCACGATAGGCGATGGGTCCCTCATCGGCATCCAGGCCGTGGTCCTGAACCGGGCCGTGATCGGCAAGAACTGCCTCGTGGGCGCGGGGGCGATCGTGACCGAAGGCAAAGTCTTTCCCGACCGGTCGTTGATCCTGGGCGCGCCGGCCAAGGTGGTGCGTGAGCTCACGGACGAAGACATCGCGCGCATCCGCCAAGGGGTGGAAAGCTACGTGGCGCGGCAGCGGCTGTTCAAGCAGCACCTCAAGCGGATCGACTGAACGGTGCCGCCAGCGCCCCGCGAGGCCGGCCCAGGCCCGGCCTTACAATAGACGAGTCCTGACTTCCCTCGCCGCGCCGCGACGCCCTGTGTCCATCCTTCATCGCGCCCATTTCACGACCTCCGCCGCCCGGCTCGACCAACTGCCCGCGCCAGGCGCGCCGGAGGTTTGCTTCGTCGGCCGATCCAACGCCGGCAAGTCATCGGCGATCAACGTCCTCACCCAACAGAAGCGCCTCGCGTTTTCGAGCAAGACGCCCGGACGCACGCGGCTGATCAACATGTTCGGCATCCCCGATCCGCTCGAGCCTGAGCGCGACCTGGGATTCCTCGTCGACCTGCCCGGCTACGGCTACGCATCCGTGGCCAAGGAAGACCGGTCGCAATGGGCACAGGTGCTCGGCGGCTACTTGCGCGATCGCCCCTCGCTCGCCGGCGTGGTGATGCTGGTGGACATCCGCCGCGGCGTCACGGACCTGGACCGGAATCTGGTGGACTGGATCGCGCCCTCGGGCAGGCCCGTGCTGGCCCTGCTGACCAAGGCAGACAAGCTGCCCTACGGGCAGCGCGTCAAGGCTCAATTCGCCGCCAAGAAAGAGCTGGCCGCCATCGGCGCGCTGCACACGGTCGCGTTTTCCGCGACGCACCGCCTCGGGCTGGAAGAGGCCGCCGCGCACATCGAAGGATGGCTGCTGCCGAAGACCGCACCGTGACGGCCGTGACGGTGCGATGGTATCTTGCGCAGGGAGCCCCCCGGCGCCCCGCCGTAACACTGGACGCAAAGCAATGAGCCAACACGAAGTATTCGCCGACTTTCCTGCCGGCAGGCCGCGCCGCCTGCGGCGCGACGATTTCACGCGACGCCTGGTGCGCGAGAGCCGGCTGTCGGCCGATGACCTGATTTATCCCGTTTTCGTCGCCGAGGGCACGGGGCTGCGCCAACCGGTGCCTTCGCTTCCCGGCGTCGAACGCTACAGCCTGGACACCCTCCTGCCCGTGGCCGAACAATGCGTCGAGCTGGGCATCCCGGTGCTGGCCCTCTTCCCCGTCATCGCCCCCGAGCTCAAGACCCCGGACGGTATCGAAGCCATCCGCCCCGACGGCCTCGTCCCGCGCGTGGTGGCCGAGCTCAAGAAACGCTTTCCCGAGCTGGGCGTCCTGACCGACGTCGCCCTCGACCCCTACACGAGCCACGGGCAAGACGGCGTCATCGACGAGACCGGCTACGTGTTGAATGAGCCCACGGTGGAAATCCTGGTCAAGCAGGCCCTGGTGCAGGCCGAGGCCGGCGTGGACATCGTCGCCCCGAGCGACATGATGGACGGCCGCATCGGCGCCATCCGGCAGGCGCTGGAAGCCGCCGGCCACATCCACACCCGCATCATGGCCTACTCGGCCAAGTACGCCAGCGCTTTCTACGGGCCGTTCCGCGACGCCGTGGGCTCGGCCGCCAACCTGGGCAAGTCGAACAAGGCGGCCTACCAGATGGACCCGGGCAACATCGACGAGGCACTGCGCGAGGTGGCGCTCGACCTGCGCGAAGGCGCCGACATGGTCATGGTCAAGCCGGGCATGCCGTACCTGGATGTCCTGCGCCGCGTCAAGGACACTTTCCGCGTCCCGACCTTCGCTTACCAGGTCAGCGGCGAGTATGCGATGCTGAAAGCGGCGTGCGCCAACGGCTGGCTCGACGAAGACAAAGTCGTGATGGAGGCCCTGCTAGGCTTCAAGCGTGCCGGGGCCGACGGCATCCTGACCTATTTCGCCCTCGACGCGGCCCGCAAGCTGAAGGGTTGAAGCCATGGACGTCCTCTGGATCCCGGAGAACGGAGGGCCCCGTCCAGAGAATGCGGCGCAGCTTGCAGCCAGCAAAGGTTTTTTCTGGATCGATGCGAGTGCCGAGGAAGTCGCGCCGGCCCCGGAGGACTGGCGAGCCCGGATCGAGCAATTGACCGGCGTGCACCTGCACGACTTGCATTTGCAGGATGCGGTGAACCCGGCCCACCCGTCGTATTTCGAAAACACGCTCACCTACGAGATGGTGGTGTTCCGGCGCATCGTGGCCGACCCGCCATCCGATGCGCCTGCGCCGGGGGGCCGCAAGCCCGCGATCCCGCTGATGGCCAACCTGCGCACTCGTCCTGTGGCGTTTTTCGTGCTGCCGCAGGCGCTGATCTCCGTGCGCCACGGCGCAAGCACGACGTGCGAAGCGATGAAGCGGCGCCTGGCCGAACAACGCGGCGAGCGCCTCCCGGAAGGGAGAGTCGAACGCTTGCAAAGCACCATCGGGCCGTTGACCCGCCCCCTATCGGGACCGGCCGAGCTGATGCTGCGGTTGCTCAACGGCATGGTCGACAAATACCTCGCGCTGCGGCAGCCGCTCACCCTGCACCTGGATCGATGGCAGCGCGAGCTGCTCAATCCCAGCGGCCGCTTCCACAATTGGCTGGCGCTGCTCGACGTCCGCATCGTCCTACGGCGCCTCGAAAGCATTTGCGAGGAACAGTACGACGCCTTGTCCGAGCTACGCGACGCGGCCATGGACCTTGACGAAGACGCGCGGGGCTCGGGGGCGTTCGACCAGCGTCGCGATGCGCTGCTGGTGCGCATCAATGACGTCATGGAACACGTCAACCGGGTCCTGAACCACGCCCGCCGCATGGAGTCATCGGTGGAAAACGCGGTGCAGCTCCACTTCTCCGCCACGGCCCACCGCACCAACCAAATCATGCGCATCCTGACGGTGGTCACCGTCATCTTCACGCCGCTCACCCTCATCACCGGCATCTTCGGCATGAATTTCGACCATCTCCCGCTGGTACACGAGCGCGGCGGGTTCTGGTGGCTGCTTGCCGGCATGGCACTGCTGGCGGCTTTGCTGTGGACCTGGTTTTCCGCCCGCAGGTACATCGAGACGCGACCTTACCGCGTCGCCGAAGCGCTGGCGCGCAAGGCAGGATGGCGAGCGGGCAGGAAGGAAGACGACCCCACGGAGCGGTTGTAGCCGCGCGCCGGGCCGGGCGGCGTCGATCGCGCTATGGCGCCGAGGCCGCCAGAACTTCGTCCAGCACCCGGGCAAAGCGCTCGGCGCCCTGAAAGCCGATGACGCGCTGCCCCAGCGGCTTGCCGCCCGGCGCGAAAAACACGATGCCTGGGGGCCCGAACAGCTTGAAGCGCCTGAGCAGTTCGCGGTCGTCCGCATTGTTGGCTGTCACGTCGGCCTGCACCAGGCGCAAATTGGCGAGGCGGCGGGCCACTTCGGGACGCGGGAAGGTGAACGCCTCCATCTCCTTGCACGACACGCACCAATCCGCATAGAAGTCCAGCATGACCGGCCGGTCGGAGGCGGCCAACAGGGCGTCGAGCTCGGCCACGCTGCGTACCCGCTCGAATACGGGCGGTCCAGCCACCGGCCTCGACATGGCGCCTTGCGGCGGACTCCAGAGCTCCGCGTCCCCGCCGGTCGCCGGGCCCGAGCCGCCGAGCGGCGCAAGCTCGGGCCCGGCACCGGCAGGCAGGCGCGCCGGCCCCGCGATATGCGCCAGCGGCTGCAGCGGATCGCGCCCCCCGCTGGCCAGGCCTACGGCCTGCAACACCCCGGCAAGCGCGAACAGCAGGCCCACGCCCTTCATCAAGCGGCGGCCGGTCCCTGCTCCCGCCGGCAGGGCATCGAAGGCATGCAGCAAGGAGGCAGCCAGGATCGCCAGCACGCTCCATCCTGCCATTTGCACCCACCCCGGCAGCACGGGCCACAACATCCACCATGCCACGGCAAGCAGCAGCATGCCGAAGAAACGTTTGACGTCGTCCATCCATGGCCCCGCCTTGGGTAGCAAGGCGCCGGCGGAAGCGCCCGCGACCAGCAGCGGCAAGCCCATGCCCCAAGCAAGCGCGAACAACGCGGCACCGCCCAGCCACAGGTCCCCGCTTTGCGAGACATAGAGCAGCGCGCCGGCAAGCGGTGCGGCCACGCACGGGCCGACGATCAGCGCGGAGACGGCACCCATGGCGAGCGCGCCCGTCACCCGTCCGCCGGGCAGCCGCGAAACGCGGTTCGACAAGGCGGTCTGCCAGCGCGAGGGAAGCTGGAAGGTGAATACGTCAAACATGGCCATCGCCAGTAACGCCAGCAGCACCGCGAAGGTCCCCAGCACCCACGGCGTCTGCAGCGCCGAGGCCAGGCTCACGCCGCTCAGTGCCGCCAGCAGCCCGGCGGCGGTGTAGACCACCGACATGCCGAACACATAGGCGGCCGCCAGCCCCAGGCCCCTGAGCCGAGGACGCCGGCCCGCGGACGCAGCATCTCCCACCACGATGGCGGACAAGATAGGCACCATGGGCAACACGCACGGCGTCAGCGACAACAGAACGCCCAGGCCAAGGAATATCAGAACGGTTTGCACGAGGCCGCTGCCCGACAGCATGTCCGCCAGGCTGACGTCATCAGCCTGCGCGAAGGCAGACCAACCGGAGCGCGCGACCGTGCCACCGTCGATTTGCGGCAATCCGCCAGCCGCCGAAGCCGGCCGGATGCCTATCTTTTGTTCGACGGGTGGGTAGCACAGCCCCGCGTCGGCGCAGCCCTGGCTAACCACGGTCAGCCCGAAGGGCGTCCCCTCTGGGATCGGCAGACGGGCGGCGACCGAACCGCGATAGGTCTCCACCTCTTTGTCGAAGGTTTGGTCGAACTTCACCTGGCCGGGCGGCAACTGCGGTTTGCCGAGCATCACGTCGGCAGGCTCGGGCACGAACCGGAATTGCTCGCGATACATGTAGTAACCGGGCGCGATCTGCCAGGACAGCTCGATGGCGTCCGGCGCCACGGCGCGGGCGGAGAAACGAAACGCCTGCTCCGGCGGCAGGAAATCCTGCGCGAGCAGCGTCCCCGGCAGGCCGGCAAACCCCAGCCACAGCAGGCAGGCCAGCACCCGCCCGAAGCGGGAGCCGAGAGCGGCAATGAAGCGGAACATGGACATCAGTCTCGTACTTCTTGCCTGACCCAATCCAGGTAGGCCGGCAATCCTTCGGTTATCGGCACGGCGATGATTTCGGGCACCTCGTACGGATGCAGCCGGGCAATCGCCTCCTGCACGGCCGGCAGGCGGGCGGCCGTGGTCTTGATGAAAAGCGGAACCTCGTCGGCGGACTCCACGTTTCCCTCCCATCGATAGATGGACCACACCGGTGCGCCGACGTTCACGCAGGCCGCCAGCCGCTCTTGCACCAGATGCGAGGCAATGCGCCGGGCCGCTTCCGCGTCCGGCGCATTGCTCAAGACGAGCACGGCGTCGTCGGCACGATGCGAGTGCGCCATCATAATCTCCTCGATCTCTCCATTTCCCGGGTCAACGCAACAAGCGCCGCCGCATCAGGGCGGTTGCCAGCCAAGTCGCGGCCACGGCCGTGGCCGCCAGGTGCAACACCTGCGGCCAGACCTGCTCGGGCACGCGTCCCAGCACCAAGGGCCTGACCAGCTCCACGGCCGACGCCAAGGGCAACAGGCGCACAACGTGCACAAGCCCGTCAGGCAACTGCGATACCGGGAAGAATACGCCGGACAGGAAGACCATAGGGGTCACACCAAGCGTGAAGTAATACAGGAAAAAGTCGAAGCTTTTCGCCAGCGCGGACATCACTAGCGCCAGGGCGGCAAAGGAGAGCCCGATGAGCGCGACGACGAGCGGAACCCAGGCCAAGGTCGGCGCGCGCGAGATGTCGAGCGCGATCACGACCAGCAGGATGGCGATGCCGCTCTTCATGCTCTTGGCTGCTGCCCAGAGGACTTCGGCCAGCACGACATCGTCGAGCGAAAGCGGCGTATTGAGCATCGCGTCCCAGGAACGCTGGATATGCAGCCGGGAGAAGGTGCTGTAGGTCGCCTCGAACGTCGCGGCATAGAGCGAGCCCATGCAAATGGACCCGGCAGCCAGGAAAGTGACATACGGAACGCCCTCGACCCCGGGCAGGAGGCTGCCCAGTCCATAGCCCAGCGCAAGCAGCATTACCATGGGATCCATGACGTCACCGAGAATGGTGGTCAGGGCGGTCTTGCGCCATACCAGGAAATTGCGCCGAAGCACCGGGATGCACCCCATGCCCGGCCGCGGCAACACCCACATGCCGCGCCCTGCCGCGGCCCGACTGTTCTCCCGCACGGTCACGCTCCTTCGCGCAGGTCGCGGCCGGCGATGCGCAAGAACAAATCCTCCAGGTTCGCCGGCCGGTGCAGGTAACGCAACCTGCCCCCTTGCCGCAGCGAGTCCAGGACGGGAGCCGGGTCGGAGGTGTAGCAGTAAATGGTTGCGCCGCTGACCTCCACCCTCCCCGGCAAGCCTGCCCGGTGGCGCTCGAGCCAGCCCAACGCATCTTCGCCGTAGACCTCCACCACCTCCGGCTCGAGATGGCGCGCGATCAGCTCCTGCGGGGCGCCTTCGGCGATCATGCGGCCATGGTCGATGACGCCCAGGCGATCGCACAGGCGCTCGGCTTCATCCATGAAATGCGTGGTCAACAGAATCGTCTTGCCTTGCGCCAACAAGGCCTTCAGGCGCTCCCAGATCAGGTGGCGCGCCTGGGGGTCGAGCCCCGTGGTGGGCTCGTCCATCACGATCAATTCAGGATCGTTGACCAGCGCACGCGCCAGCGTCAACCGCCGCTTCATGCCCCCGGACAATTCATTGATGCGCGCCTTGCGCTTGGAAGCCAGCGACGCGAAATCGAGCAAGCCCGGAATACGGCGACGGATTTCAGCATCGCGCAAGCCGAAATAACGCCCGAACACGAGCAGATTCTCTTCGACGGTGAAGTCGGGATCGAGGCTATCGATCTGCGGCACCACGCCGACCCGCGCCCGGGCGCGGCGGGCCTGCCCCGGCATGTCGTATCCGAGCAGCCGGATGACGCCACCGTCGATAGGCGTCAAGCCCAGTACGGCGCGCAGCGTGGTCGTTTTCCCGGCACCGTTGGGGCCGAGCAAACCGTAACACTCGCCGCGCGCGATCTGGAAGGACAAGCCGCCTACGATCACGCGGTCGCCATACCGCTTCTCGAGCCCTTCGACCCGTAAAGCGGTTTCGGCATCAGGGGCCGGAGAGATTGCCCGGACTTGCAACGCGGGGGTGCTCATGCAGGAATAGTACCCTGTCGAGCCGTACCCCGTTCCGATCGCGTGCCCCGGCCACCGCGAGGCAACATTGTAAAAATGAGTTGCTTCTTGGCCGGATAAGTAACATAATGTTACTTCTGTACTTCGAGGTCTCGCGATGGGCAGCACTCCTACCCTGGAAACCTACGAGGCGTTGATCGAGCGGTGCTACGAAAGCGTGCTCGACGCATCCCGCTGGTCCGGCCTCCTGGCAAGCCTGGTCGCGGCGAGCGGTCGGCAGTGCGGAGCCATGGCCGTCGGCAACCCTGGCCGGGCGCAAGCCACCGTCATGGCGTCCGTCGAATGCGATCCCGCCGCCGTTCAAGCCTACAACGACCGCTACGGCAAGATCGATCCCGTCCGCCCCTGGATCGCCTCCCACGAGGCAGGACAGTGGTGCCACGACAAGCGCGACCTCGGCAACGAGGTCGTGGCCAACCACCCCTACTACCGGGAATTCCAGCTCGCCTACGGCTTCGACGACCGCGCCTCCATCCAATTGAGCACTGAAGGCACGCCGGTCTACCTTGCGCTGCTCACGGCCATAGGCGTCCAGCCGGAAACGGTGCACGACGAACTGCTCGTCCGCATCGCGCCCCACTTGAAGCGCGCGGGGCGGATGTTCCAAGCCATGGCTCCCCTGCGCGAGAGCCTGGCCCAGCGGAACCGCCTGCTCGACAGCCTCCCCACGCCGCTGTGGCTGCTCGACGAAGAACGGCGGGTGACGTACCGCAACGCCGCAGCAGAACGCTACAGCGCCCTAGCGGACGGCGCGCTGGTAGAACGCGCGGGGCGGCTCGAGCCCCGGCATGCCCCGATCGAACGCCTGGCCCAGGCCATCGCGGACGCCCTGGGCCGAACCGCGCCGGCGCGCGGAACGCGCATCGGCCCGTCGTCAGCCGGCGGTGCGGAAATACTCGTCTCCCCGCTGCCGGACGATCACCCCGGGAATCCGCTAGCGCGGCCGCTGGTCGCCGTCAGCGTCCTGGATGCCGCGCTGCAAGTGCAACGGGTGGCCGCACTGTTCCAGTTCAGCCGCGCCGAGTCACGGCTAGCCGCGCGATTGCAAGCAGGATGCAGCCTGGCCGAATATGCGCAAAGCCAAGGCGTCGCGTTGAGCACGGCCCGCACGCAGTTGCGCGCACTCTTTGCCAAGACCGGCACGCACCGGCAAGGGGAACTCGTCAGCCTGCTGCTCCGGCTGTCGGCGCACTGAGCGTGTGCCCGCTTACGATCCTTGCGGGATGAGGTAGCGGCGAAACCACCCGATGGTGCGTTCCCACGCGAGCTTCGCGGCCGCCTCGTCGTAGCGCGGGGTCGAATCGTTGTGGAACCCATGGTTCACGCCCGGGTAAATGTATGCCTCGTAAATCTTGCCCGAGGCTTTGAGTGCCGCCTCGTACGCCGGCCATCCTTCGTTGATGCCCTTGTCCAATTCGGCATAGTGGAGCAGGAGCGGCGCGCGTATGCGGGACACGTCTTCCGGCCGGGGCTGACGGCCGTAGAACGGCACCGCGGCCGCTAATTCCGGGTACGCCACGGCCGCCGCGTTGGCCACGCCGCCGCCATAACAAAATCCCGTGATGCCGACCTTCCCGGTCGTCAAATCGCCCCGCATCAAGAACTCGATGGCGGCGAAGAAATCATTCATGAGCTTGGCCGGGTCCACCCGGCTCTGCAGCTCGCGGCCCTTGTCGTCATTACCTGGATAACCACCCACCGAACTCAGGCCGTCGGGCGCCAGGGCCTGGAACCCGGCCTTGGCGACCCGGCGTGCGACGTCCTCGATATAGGGATTCAATCCGCGGTTCTCGTGCACGACCACCACGCCCGGCACTGTGCCGGCGATCCTCGCCGGACGCACCAGGTAGCCGCGCACCGAGCCATGCCCCTTGGGCGAAGGATAGGTGATGTATTCGGCGACGATGTCCGGGTCGGTGAAAGATACCTGCTGGGCCAGCGCATAGTCCGGGCTCAGCGCAGCGAGTAGTCCGCCTGCGGTGAGCCCACCCACCGCAAATACGCTGGCCCTATCGAGGAACTCCCGCCGGGATATGCGGCCATGGACGTAATAGTCGTAGAGCTCGAGCAAGGCGGGGTCGAAATCTTCGGCGGCAAGACGGGCCATGGCGGCTCCTTTCCGTGGGCATCGTCGGCTTTGCGCATCACCATACACGGGAAACTCCACGCAAGGTATTGCGGGAAGCGCGCACCGGCTTCCGATGCAATGCGTCAATTTCTGTGGCCGAAAACTCCAAAAAATACCGTTGTCCGGCCAGTCGATACGCAGGAGACTGCACAAACTATAACTACTCGGAGACAACCCATGAAGATGGCCGCCATTTCCCGCGCCCTGGCATTGACCGCAGGAATTCTTCCGCTCCTTCCGGGTGTCGCGCAAGCCCAGAGCGACTGGCCGAGCAAACCCGTTCGCATCATTGCCTCGTTCGCCCCCGGAGGTAGCTCGGACCTGGTCGCGCGCCAGGTCGCCCAACACCTGACCAACCGCTACGGGCAGCAATTCATCGTCGAGAACCGGGCTGGCGCCGGCGGCAATATCGGCGTGGACTTCGTGGCCAAGTCCGCGCCAGACGGCTACACCCTCGGACTGGCGACCTCGGGACCGCTGGCCAACAACAAGTCTCTGTACAACCCCATGCCGTTCGACCCGGAAAAAGACCTGACGCCGATCGCGCTGGTGGGAGAAATCCCCCTGATGATCGCCGTCAACCCGTCGGTCAAGGCGAATACCCTCGCGGAGCTCATCGCCCTGAGCAAGTCCTCGCCGCAGCCACTGAGCATCGGCAACCCCGGCAACGGTACCATCGGACACCTGGCCGTCGAGTACCTACGCATCAATAACGGCGCCCAATTCCAATCCATTCCGTACAAAGGCGACGCGCCGGCCATGGCGGGCGCGCTGAGCGGTTCGGTGGCGGGCGTCTCTGCACCGGTGACCTCGCTCACGCCCCAGGTCCAGGCCGGCAAGCTCAGGGCCTTGGCCGTGACCGCCGCGAACCGGTTCTCCGGCCTGCCGGAGCTAGCCACCGCCAACGAGCAGGGCGTTCCGCTCGAAGCTACCGTCTGGAGCGCCCTGATCGGCCCGGCCGGCCTTCCCGGGCACGTCGTCAAGTCGCTGAACGAGGAAATCAACAAATACACCAACTCGTCCGAGGGCAAGGCCAAGTTGGCTTCGCTGGGCATGTCGGCGCTTTCCGGCACGCCTGCGCAGCTGCAGCAAAAGATGGCATCCGAAGCAGCGAAATGGAAACGCATCGTCGAGGCGGCCAAGATCTCGGTCGAGTAGCGCATGCCGGCCGGCCCTGAGGGGCCGGCCGCGCCAACCAGGCGGTGCAACCGCGCGCCGCCATCGACAGTAGGAGCAAGATGGAAAACCGGAAGTTCTACATCGACGGTGCCTGGGTCGATCCCATCGCGCCCTCCGCCCTGGACGTCGTCAATCCCGCCACCGAAGAGCCGTTTGCACAGATCAGCCTAGGCTCCAAGGCGGACGTGGATCGCGCAGTCGCGGCAGCCAAGCGTGCCTTTGCGAGCTATTCGGAAACCCGCGTCGAGGAACGGCTCGGATGGCTGCGGAAGATCATCGAAGGATTCCGCGCGCGCCTGCCCGACCTGGCCAGGATGATGACCCTGGAGATGGGCGCGCCCATCACCTTCGCGACGGAAAGACAGGCTACCGTAGCGCTGTTTCATTTCGAGGAAGCCGCACGCGTGCTGGCGGAATATCCGTTCGAAGTGCGCATGGGCAACGGCATCGTGCGCCGCGAGCCGATAGGCGTGTGCGGTCTCATCACGCCGTGGAACTGGCCGCTGAACCAAGTGGCCTCCAAGGTGGCGCCCGCGCTCGCGACCGGCTGCACCGTCGTCCTCAAGCCGAGCGAGATCGCGCCGCTGAGCGCCATGATGATCGCCGAGATCATCCACGAGGCCGGCCTGCCCGCGGGGGTCTTCAACCTCGTCAACGGTGACGGGCCAACCGTGGGAGAAGCGATCGCCTCCCATCCCGACGTCGACTTCGTCTCGTTCACCGGGTCCACTGCGGCCGGCATCAGGGTAGCCAAGCTCGCCGCCGATACCGTCAAGCGCGTCGCACAGGAACTGGGCGGCAAGTCCGCGAACATCATCCTGGACGACGCCGACCTGCGTGCTGCCGTCATCGCCGGGGTACACGCCTGCAACACGAATGGCGGACAAAACTGCCAATCGCCCACCCGCATGCTCGTCCCTCGGGCCAAGCGTCAGGCGGCGTTCGATGCGGCGCGCGAAGCCATCGCAGCCACGCGCCTCGGCGACCCGCTCGATCAGGCCACCACCATGGGGCCCTTGGTGAGCAAGGCGCAGTACGACAGAGTGCAGGCCCTCATCCAGTCAGGCATCGACGAAGGGGCCACGCTGGTTGCCGGAGGTACTGGGAAGCCCGAAGGCTTTGCGCGCGGCTATTACGTCCGTCCGACCGTCTTCGGGGACGTCACCTCCCGGATGCGCATCGCGCAGGAAGAAATCTTCGGTCCGGTCCTCTCGATCATGAGTTACGACACAGAGGAAGAGGCCATCGCCATCGCCAACGACACGCCCTTTGGGTTGGCTGGCTTCGTGCAGTCCGGCGACCCCGCGCGGGCGCGGCGAGTCGCCAACCGCATCCGCGCCGGGCGCGTCTACATCAACGGCGCGCCGTTCGACCGCAGCCTGCCTTTCGGCGGCTACAAGCAATCCGGAAACGGGCGAGAGTTCGGCGTGTTCGGATTCGAGGAATACCTCGAGGTCAAGGCCATACTGGGGGCCTCCGAGTAAGTTCGCCCCCAAGGCCGGGAGGCGTGCCGGTCGGCTTTCGGGCCACGGCGCGCCCGCGCGCGATAAAAAAATCCCCATCCGGCTCGCGCCGCATGGGGATTCGTATCCACCAACCATAGTCCGGACGGGCCGCAGCGCCGTCCGGACGGGCTTTCCGCGACGGTGCTTTTCCAGGGCGCCCGCGTCAGCGGAATACCCCATCCGGCACCGGCGCGCAGTCTCGGTGATTACTCGGCCTTTTCTTCCGCCTCAGCGGGGGCCGCGCGGTCGACCAGCTCCATGTAGGCCATGGGAGCATTGTCGCCCTGGCGGAAACCCATCTTCAGGATACGGGTGTAGCCACCATTGCGCTCCTTGAAGCGGGGCCCGATGTCGGCGAACAGCTTGACCACCACGTCGCGATCGCGCAGGCGCGCAAACGCCAGGCGCTTGTTGGCCAGCGTGGGTTCCTTGCCCAGGGTGATCAGCGGCTCGACGATGCGACGCAGTTCCTTGGCCTTGGGCAGGGTGGTCTTAATGGCTTCGTGCGTCAGCAGCGCGACGGCCATGTTGCGGAACATGGCCAGGCGGTGGCTGCTGGTGCGGTTGAGTTTACGAAGACCGTGACGGTGACGCATGATGACTTCCTTTATGAATCTAATTGCGGCAATGCCGCAGGGTTTCCAGCTCTTCTATCGGCGAAATGCCGCGGGCCGGTGGGGAAAAGTTTTCTTCAGGTACTACGTTTGGTCGGGCCTCAGGGCCTTTCCAGGCCCAGGGGCCCGTTACTACCTTTTTGGCTCCGGCCGGCCCTTTCGGGCCTTAACTTGAGCTCACGCCCAAGTTAGCCTACGCCGAAACTGGCCCTACTGGACCACGCCCAGCGTGCCGGGCGAGTTTTGGCTCCGGCCGGCCCTTTCGGGCCTTAACTTGGGCTCACGCCCAAGTTAGCCTGCGCCGAAACTGGCCCTACTGGACCACGCCCAGCGTGCCGAGCGAGTTTTGGCTCCGGCCGGCCCTTTCGGGCCTTAACTTGAGCTCACGCCCAAGTTAGCCTGCGCCGAAACTGGCCCTACTGGACCACGCCCAGCGTGCCGAGCGAGTTTTGGCTCCGGCCGGCCCTTTCGGGCCTTAACTTGGGCTCACGCCCAAGTTAGCCTGCGCCGAAACTGGCCCCCTCAGGGCCTTTCCAGGCCCAGGGGGGGCCAGTTTTCCAGCTTCATGCCGAGGGTTAGGCCGCGGGCGGCCAGGACTTCCTTGATCTCGTTGAGCGACTTGCGGCCCAGGTTCGGGGTCTTGAGCAGCTCGTTCTCGGTACGCTGGATCAAGTCGCCGATGTAGTAAATGTTCTCCGCCTTCAGGCAGTTGGCCGAACGCACGGTGAGCTCGAGGTCGTCGACCGGGCGCAGCAGGATCGGGTCGATCTGCGGCGTGCCACGGGTCGGCGCTTCGATGGTTTCGGTCGAACCTTCCAGCGAAGCGAACACCGACAGCTGGTCCATCAGGATGCGGGCCGATTGGCGAACGGCTTCCTCCGGCGAGATCACGCCATTGGTCTCGATATCGAGCACCAGCTTGTCGAGGTCGGTACGCTGCTCCACGCGCGCGCTTTCCACGGTATAGCTGACACGACGGATCGGGCTGTACGAGGCGTCGAGCACGATGCGGCCGACGGTGCGGGAGTGATCGTCGGCAAAGCTGCGCAGGTTGCCCGGAACGTAGCCACGGCCCTTCTCCACCTTCACTTGCATTTCCAGACGGCCGTTGTCCGTCAGGTTGGCGATGACATGGTCGGGGTTGATGATTTCGACGTCATGCGACACTTCGATATCGCCTGCCGTCACGACGCCGGGACCTTGCTTGCGCAGGGTCAGCACGACTTCATCACGGTTGTGCAGCTTGAACACCACGCCCTTGAGGTTCAGCAGGATGTCGACCACGTCTTCGCGCACGCCGTCGATGGTGGAGTACTCGTGCACGACGCCCGTGATCTGGACTTCCGTGGGCGCGTAGCCAGCCATCGAAGACAACAGGATGCGGCGCAGCGCGTTGCCCAGCGTATGGCCATAGCCGCGCTCGAACGGCTCCATGATCACTTTGGCGTGATTCGGGCCCAGCGTTTCGACGTCGATGTTGCGCGGTTTCAGAAATGCGGCGTTTGCCATGAATCTTCCTTATCAATACCCTCGGCTCGTTACACCGATAAGGCTGGTGGAAAAAAACGCCTTGCAGCGTGAAAACCAGCGAACCGCCCCCCTCGAGGCAACGGCCCGCCAATAAAGCCAAAAGCCGCGCTGGAACAGCGCGGCTGTGCGAAGCCTGGAAAGCTTAGCGAGAATACAATTCCACGACCATGGATTCGTTGATGTCGCGGGCAACGTCGGCGCGGTCCGGCACTTGCTTGAAGGTACCTTCCAGCTTGGTGGTGTCCACGCTCACCCATTGCGGGAAGCCTTGGCTGGCGGCCAATTGCAGCGCTTCCTGGATACGGGCCTGCTTCTTGGCCTTTTCACGCACGGCGATCACGTCGCCCGGCTTGACCAGGATGGACGGCACGTTGGCGGTACGGCCGTTCAGCATCAACGCCTTGTGGCTGACCAGCTGACGCGCTTCGGCACGGGTCGAACCGAAGCCCATGCGGTACACCACGTTGTCCAGGCGCGACTCGAGCAGCTGGATGAGGTTTTCGCCGGTGTTGCCCTTGCGGCGCTCGGCCTCTTCGAAATAACGACGGAACTGCTTTTCCAGCACGCCGTACATGCGCTTGAGCTTTTGCTTCTCACGCAGCTGCAGGCCGTAGTCGGACGTGCGCGCGCCGGAAGTACGGCCATGCTGGCCGGGCTTGCTCTCGAACTTGCACTTGGAATCCAGCGAACGACGGGCGCTCTTCAGGAAGAGGTCCGTGCCTTCGCGGCGGGAAAGCTTACATTTGGGGCCAATATAACGTGCCACGATGCTTCCTTTTCTCTGTCAGGCCACGCACATGCGTGGCGAGGAGTCTGCCTTGATCTCGACGTTCGATGAACCTGGAACGCGGCAGACGGTGGTCTTACCCGGCGCACCCGACCCATGCCGGCTGCGCCCCCTACGAATTACCAACTCAATTGGCAAGGCGCGTCATTCTACTGCGCTTCGCCACCCACCCCAAATCCCAGCTCGGTGCCGGGGCTTCCACCCGTTGGTGGGACGGAAGCCCGGAGATTCCGGGCGTTGGCCCGCCGGTACTCCGGAGCCGGCCTTCGGAATCGGTGTGGGTTGACGGACTCGCCTTAGATCCGGCGACGCTTCGGCGGACGGCAGCCGTTGTGCGGAACAGGCGTGATGTCCGAGATGCTCGAGATCTTGATGCCGAGCGCGTTCAGTGCGCGAACGGACGACTCACGGCCGGGGCCGGGACCCTTGATGCGCACTTCCAGCGTCTTGATGCCGTATTCCATCGCAACACGACCGGCCGACTCGGCCGCGACCTGCGCCGCGAAGGGCGTGGACTTGCGCGAGCCCTTGAAGCCAGCGCCGCCCGACGTCGCCCACGACAGCGCATTGCCTTGGCGGTCGGTAATCGTGATGATGGTGTTGTTGAAGGACGCGTGGACGTGCGCGATGCCGTCCGACACGTTCTTCTTGACTTTCTTGCGAACGCGCTGGGCGCCGCTGGAGGGGGATTTCGCCATTTCTGAATCCTTGACTGGGTATCAGCCGTTTACTTTTTGAGCGCAGCCGCGGCGCGACGCGGACCCTTGCGGGTGCGGGCGTTCGTGCGGGTACGCTGGCCACGCACGGGCAGGCCGCGCTTGTGGCGGAAACCACGATACGAGCCGAGGTCGATCAGACGCTTGATCGACAGCTGGATCTCACGGCGCAGGTCGCCTTCGACGGTGAAGCTGTTGACCTGCTCGCGGATGCGCTCGAGCTCGGCGTCGTTCAAATCCTTGACCTTCTTGTCGGTCGGCACACCGGCGGCTTCGCAGATTTTGCGAGCGCGCGAACGACCGATACCAAAGATAGCCGTCAGACCGATTTCGGTGTGCTGATGCGGCGGAATGTTGATGCCAGCGATACGGGCCATAACGTTTCCTTGAATACCTGAGTGCTAGCCGGGATCAGCCCTGGCGTTGCTTGTGGCGCGGGTCGGTGCAGATGACACGCACCACGCCCTTGCGCTTGATGACCTTGCAGTTCCGGCAAATTGCTTTGACCGATGCCATTACTTTCATGATTGACTCCTAATTCGTACCCGGCAAGCCTGGCGCTTACTTCGAGCGGAACACGATTCTTGCTCGGGACAGATCGTATGGGGTCAACTCCACCGTCACACGATCCCCCGGCAGGATGCGGATGTAATTCATCCGCATTTTTCCCGAGATATGTCCCAGCACGACATGGCCATTCTCGAGCTTTACACGAAACGTTGCATTGGGGAGGTTTTCCAGAACCTCGCCTTGCATCTGGATAACGTCGTCTTTGGCCATTTTCTCGTTACCGCACCGGTAGATTTCCGCCCTTGAAGTTGGCCTTCTTGAGCAAAGAATCGTATTGGTGCGACATCACGTAAGCCTGCACCTGGGCCATGAAATCCATCGTGACCACAACGATAATCAGCAAAGACGTGCCGCCGAAATAGAACGGCACATTCCAACGCAGGACCAGGAACTCCGGCAGCAGGCACACCAACGTGATGTAGATGGCGCCGGTGAACGTCAAGCGCATCAGGATCTTGTCGATGTACCGCGCAGTCTGCTCGCCCGGACGGATCCCCGGCACGAACGCGCCGCTCTTCTTCAGGTTGTCGGCAGTCTCGCGGCTGTTGAACACGAGCGCCGTGTAGAAGAAGCAGAAGAACACGATCGCGATGGCATACAGCGTGATGTACAGCGGCTGCCCAGGCGACAACGCCGCGGCCAAGTCCTTCAGCCAGCGCAGGCCGTCGCCGCTCGAGAACCAGCTGGCCACGGTGGCGGGGAACAGGATGATCGACGACGCGAAGATCGGCGGAATCACCCCGGCCATGTTCAGCTTGAGCGGCAGATGCGAGCTTTGGCCGCCATACACGCGGTTGCCCACCTGGCGCTTGGCGTAGTTGACGACGATCTTGCGTTGCCCGCGTTCCACGAACACGACGAAAGCCGTCACCAACACCACCAGCACGACGATGAACAGCGCCGACAGCACCGCCATGGCCCCGGTATTGACCAACTCGAACAAACCGGCCAACGCCTGGGGCAGGCCCGCCACGATACCCGAGAAAATCAGGATCGAAATGCCGTTGCCCAACCCGCGCTCGGTGATCTGCTCACCCAGCCACATCAGGAACATCGTTCCCGTGACCAACGAGATCATCGTGGTCACGCGGAACATCAGCCCGGGATCGATGACCAGGCCGGGCTGCGATTCCAGCGCGACCGAGATACCGACCGACTGCACCAACGCAAGCGCCAGCGTTCCGTAGCGCGTGTACTGCGTAATCTTGCGCCGCCCGGCCTCGCCTTCTTTCTTGATCGCTTCCAACGACGGCACGATGACCGTCATCAGCTGCATGATGATCGATGCCGAGATATACGGCATGATCCCCAGTGCAAAGATCGAGAAACGCGAAAGCGCACCGCCCGAGAACATGTTGAACAGGCCCAGTATCCCACCCTGGTTCTGACGGAACAGGGAAGTCAACTGGACCGGATCGATCCCGGGGACAGGGATGTGCGTACCGATCCGGTACACCACCAGGGCGAGCAGCAGGAAGACCAGCCGACGCTTCAGGTCGCCATACTTGCCGGTCTTGCCCAGTGCGTTCGCATTAGCCAAAGCTTCAGTCCTCGGTTATTCAGACCAGCGAACCGCCGGCGGCCTCGATCGCCGCCTTCGCACCTGCCGTGGCCGTCATGCCCTTGAGCACCACCTTGCGGGTGAGCTCGCCGGTCTTGATGACCTTGACGTAGCGCACTTGCTGACCCACCACGCCGGCCTGCTTGAGCGCTTGCACGTCGATTTCCTCGACCGGCAGGGCTTGCAGTTCGGACAGGCGGACCTGTGCATACAGGTGCTGCCCCATGGACTTGAATCCACGCTTGGGCAGACGGCGCTGCAGCGGCATTTGGCCGCCTTCGAAGCCTACCTTGTGGAAGCCGCCCGAACGCGACTTCTGGCCTTTGTGGCCGCGGCCGGCGGTCTTGCCGAGGCCGGAGCCGATGCCGCGACCGACGCGACGCTTGGCGTGCTTGGCGCCGGCGGCCGGCTTGAGCGTATTCAGTTGCATGCTAGACCTCTCAGGCTTCCGACACGGTGACCAAATAGGACACCTTGCGGATCATCCCGCGCACTTCCGGCGTGTCGGCCAGGACGCGCGAGCTATTCAGGCGGCGCAGACCCAGACCGCGCACCGTGGCGCGATGCGATTCGGGCGTTCCGATGGGGGAACGCACGAGCGTCACTTTGACGTTCTTCTTAGTCATGGCTTACCCCAGGATCTCTTCGACCGTCTTGCCGCGCTTGGCAGCCACTTCGGACGGAGTCGAGCACGCGCGCAGACCGTTGAGCGTCGCACGCACGAGGTTGTACGGGTTGGTCGAGCCGAGGCTCTTGGCCACCACGTTGCGGACGCCGAGCACGTCGAAGATGGCGCGCATCGGGCCGCCGGCGATCACGCCGGTACCTTCGACGGCGGGCGAGATCAGCACGGTCGAGGCGCCATGCTTGCCGACCACGTTGTGATACAGCGTGCCGTTCTTCAGCGGCACCTTGATCATCTTGCGGCGAGCTTCTTCCATGGCTTTCTGGACCGCGACAGGCACTTCGCGCGCCTTGCCCTTGCCCATGCCGACTCGGCCGTCGCCGTCGCCGACCACGGTCAGCGCAGCGAACCCGAGGATACGACCGCCCTTCACGACCTTCGTGACGCGGTTGACGGCGATCATCTTCTCGCGAAGACCGTCATCGCGCTCTTCAGCCGCTGCATTCTTGCCTTGCATCTTGGCCATGTAATCCTCGCTTAAAACTTCAGGCCGGCTTCACGCGCGGCGTCAGCCAGGGCCTTGACGCGGCCGTGGTAGCGGAAACCGCTGCGATCGAACGCGACGGTCTCGATACCGGCAGCCTTGGCCTTCTCGGCCACGCGCTTGCCCACCAGAGTTGCTGCGGCCACATTGCCGCCCTTGCCCGACGCGCCCGCCAGCTGTTGGCGCACTTCAGGCTCGACGGTCGAGGCGCTGACCAGCACCTTGTCGCCTTCCGGCGAAATGATGTTTGCGTAGATGTGCAGGTTAGAGCGGAACACCGACAGGCGATGCACGCGCAACTCGGCGATCTTCCGGCGGGTAGCAACCGCACGACGCAAACGAGCTTGCTTCTTGTCCATGATTCGTCCTTGCCCGCCTTATTTCTTCTTGGTCTCTTTGATGATGACCCGTTCATCCGCATAGCGGACGCCCTTGCCCTTGTAAGGCTCGGGCGGGCGATACGCACGGATTTCGGCGGCCACCTGACCAACACGTTGCTTGTCGGCGCCCTTGATCACGACTTCCGTCTGCGAGGGGCACTCGACCTTGATGCCGGCGGGCATCTTGTGCACGACGTCGTGCGAGAAACCCAGTTGCAGCTTGACCGAATCGCCTTGGGCCTGGGCACGGTAGCCCACGCCGACCAGGGTGAGCTTGCGCTCGAACCCCTTGCTGACGCCAGTCACCATGTTGTTGACCAGGGCGCGGAGGGTACCGGACATGGCCTTGGCTTCGCGGCTATCGTTGGCAGCGGCGAACGAGAGCTTGCCGCCGTCTTGCGTGATGTTGACCAAACCATTCAGGGGCTGGACCAGCGTGCCGAGCGGACCCTTGACGGTGATCTGGTCGGCAGCGATGTTGGCCTCGACACCCTTGGGCAGTTCGACGGGGTACTTAGCTATACGCGACATGTCGACTCCTTACGCCACGTAGCAGAGGACCTCGCCGCCCACGCCGTTGGCGCGCGCCTTGCGATCGGTCATCACGCCGCGGGAGGTGGACACGATGGCCACGCCCAGGCCATTCATGACCTGAGGAATGGAATGACGACCCTTGTAGATACGCAGGCCGGGCTTCGACACGCGCTCGATGCGCTCGATGACCGGACGGCCGGCGTAATACTTCAGGGTGATTTCGAGTTCGGGCTTGCCGTTGTTGGGCTTGACCTCGAAGTTCTCGATATAGCCCTCGTCCTTCAGCACGGCGGCGATGGCCACCTTCAGCTTTGAGGAGGGCATGGACACGGACGCCTTATCTACGCGCTGCGCATTGCGGATGCGCGTCAGCATATCGGCGATCGGATCGCTCATGCTCATGAATGACTCTCCTACCAGCTGGCCTTGGTCATGCCCGGAATCTCGCCGCGCATAGCCATCTCGCGCAGCTTGTTACGGGCCAGACCGAACTTGCGAAACACGCCACGGGGGCGACCGGTCACCGCACAGCGGTTGCGCTGGCGAGTGGGGTTGGCGTTACGGGGCAATTGCTGAAGTTTCAGCCGGGCCTGGTAACGTTCTTCGTCCGACTTGGACGCATCGTCGACGATAGCCTTGAGCGCGGCGCGCTTGGCGGCGTACTTGGCCACCAGCTTGGCGCGCTTGAGGTCGCGATTGATGAGTGAAAGCTTAGCCACTATTTCACCCCTTAATTACGGAACGGGAAGCGGAACGCCGACAACAGCGCCTTGGCTTCTTCGTCGGTCTTTGCCGTGGTCGTGATGCTGATATTCAGCCCACGAAGCGTATCGATCTTGTCGTACTCGATCTCGGGGAAGATGATCTGCTCTTTCACACCGATGTTGTAGTTGCCGCGACCGTCGAACGCACGGCCGGAGACACCACGGAAATCGCGCACGCGCGGCAGCGCAACGCTGATCAGGCGATCGAGGAATTCGTACATGCGGGCGCCGCGCAGGGTCACCATGCAGCCGATCGGATAATTCTCACGGATCTTGAAGCCGGCGATAGCCTTGCGCGACTTGGTCACCACGGCCTTCTGGCCGGCGATCTTGGTCAGGTCGCTGACGGCGTGCTCGATGACTTTCTTGTCCGCCACCGCTTCCGAGACACCCATGTTCAGGGTGATCTTGGTGATGCGGGGCACTTCCATCACGCTCTTGTACGAAAACTGCTTGGTCAGGTCGGCAACGACCTTCTCGCGGTAATAATCTTGAAGACGGGCCATGTTCTCTGCTCCCGCTTACGCTTTCGTCGCAATGGCTTCGCCATTGGAACGGAAAACGCGAACGTTCTTGCCGTCGACCTTCTTGATGCCCACGCGATCACCCTTACCGGTTGCGGGGTTGAAGATCGCCACATTGGAAATGTGGATGGGCATGGTCTTGTCGATGATGCCGCCGGGCTGGTTGGCCATCGGGTTCGGCTTCACGCTTTTCTTGACGACATTGACGCCCTCGACCACGACGCGGTCGCCCTTGACGGACAACACGATGCCGCGCTTGGACTTGTCCTTGCCGGTGAGGACGATGACCTCGTCGCCTTTACGGATCTTGTTCATCGCAGCCCCTTTACAGCACTTCTGGCGCCAGCGACACGATCTTCATGAACCGCTCGGTGCGCAGTTCGCGCGTGACGGGTCCGAAGATGCGAGTACCGATGGGCTCGAGCTTGGCGTTGAGCAACACAGCGGCATTGCCGCTGAAACGGATCAGCGAACCGTCCTTGCGACGGACGCCCTTGGCGGTACGAACCACCACGGCGTTGTAGATTTCGCCCTTCTTAACGCGACCGCGGGGGGCCGCATCCTTGACGCTCACCTTGATGACGTCGCCGATGCCGGCATAGCGGCGCTTGGAGCCGCCGAGCACCTTGATGCACATAACCGAGCGCGCACCGGTGTTGTCGGCCACGTCCAACGTGGTCTGCATTTGAATCATGGTTTACCCTGTTCCAACTTAACCCGAAACACCCGGCGCAACGCACCAGGCCTTCCGATCAGTTTTGGTCCCGTCAGGCCGGCAATCGCTTGCCCGCCCTGGGTTGAAATTCTGAAGCGCACACCGCAAAGAAAAAACGCGGGGCACGCGGCTCACCCCTGAGCTTCACTTCCGAACCGGCCTAAGAGCACGGCAGGCTTCTTTGGTAAAAACCACAGGTAAGCCAGCCATAATACCCGGCTCGCGGGGTTTTAGCAAGCCTTCTTTCGGAAAGTACTCATGAACCCAACAGCGGAGGCCGTTCGGCAAAGCGCAGGTCGACCTCAGCCTGCAGGAAGTCCAGCACCGCGCGGGTGCGCGGCGGGAGCCGGTCCGGCCTTCCGACGTAGACGGCGTGGATGGGCTCTAGGTCCCCGGGGTTGTAGGGTTCCAGCACGGGCACGAGCCGCCCCGCCTGCAGGTCGTCCCAGGCGTGATAGACGGACAGCCGTGCAAGGCCTGCGCCCTGCAAGGCCAGCTTGCGCATGACGTCGCCGTCGTTGACCCGGACGACCTGGCCGATGGGGACGTGGATGCGCTGTCCGTCGAGCTCGAACGGCCAACCTGGCACCTGCCTATGATAATTCCATCCCAAGCGCACGTGATGGTCGAGCTCGTCCGGATGCCGGGGCACGCCCCGTGCCGCCAGATAGCCCGGGCTGCCGACGACCACCTGCCGCGTCCGCCCCAGCAGGCGCGCCACCACGTCCGACGCCGGCAGGCGCCCCCATCGGATCGCGATGTCCACGCCCTCTTCGACCAAATCCACCACGTAATCGGTGAAATACAGGTCCAGCATCAAGCCGGGATGGCGCTCCAGCAACCGCGCGACCAGCGGCACCAGCAGCTTCTGGCCCGTCGATGAGCTGGCGCTGATGCGCACCCGGCCCTGCGGTTCCCCGCGACCGGCCACCGCCCGCTCGACCTCCTCCAGATCGGCGAGCACCCGCTTGCCCCGTTCGTAGAGCTGGCGCCCTTCAGGGGTCAGCTGCGCAAGGCGGGTAGTCCGCTTCAGCAACTGCACCCCGAGCCGGGATTCCAGCCTCGATAGGACCTTGCTGACTGCCGAGGGCGACACTTCCAGCCTCCGGGCGGCAGCCGACAAGCTGCCGCGCTCGGCGACTTCCACGAAAACTTCCAAGTCGGCCGCCCGATTCACCTCCGACATCCGCCGCGCCCGAGGCCCGGGCACGACGCGGCCAGCGTCTCCATTCCGATGCATGCCTTTTTCCTCATAGGCACAAAAGCATTTCCATTATTCCATCTACACAAAAATAACCCGTGCCGTCACATTGTGGCCATCGAACGACTTCGGACGCACACCATGCCACTCTCTCTTCTCGCCCTGGCCGCCGGCGCATTCGGCATCGGCACGACGGAATTCATCATCATGGGCCTGCTGATCCAGGTTAGCACTGACCTGCACATCAGCATTCCCACCGCGGGCACGCTGATTTCCGGTTATGCCATCGGCGTCGCCATCGGGGCGCCGGTGCTGACCCTGGCGACCCGCGCATGGCCTCGCAAGCGCCTGCTGCTGGCGCTGATGCTGATCTTCATCGCCGGAAACTCCGCCGCCGCCCTGGCACCCAGCTACGGCTGGCTGATGGCCGCCCGCGTGCTGACCTCATTGACCCATGGAACCTTTTTCGGCGTGGGCGCCGTCGTGGCAACCGGCCTGGTCGCACCCGACAAACGGGCATCGGCCATCTCGCTCATGTTCTCCGGGCTGACCTTGGCCACGCTGCTGGGCGTGCCGGCCGGCGCCTGGATCGGGCAACAGGCCGGCTGGCGGGCCGCGTTCGGCGCGGTAGCGCTGGTCGGCGTCGCCGCCTATGCCGTACTTGCCCGCTACGTCCCGCGTGACTTGGAGCGCCCCGCGTCCAGCCCGATCGGTACAGAGCTGGCCGTGCTGGCCCGGCCCGGGCTCTGGATGGGGCTAGGCATCACGGTGTTCGGATTCGCGGGCCTGTTCGCACTCTATACCTATATAGAACCCCTGCTCCGGCAGGTCTCGGGTATGCAAGACCGCCTGGTCGCGATCACACTGCTCTTGTTCGGCTGCGGATTGGCCGCGGGCAACCTGCTCGGCGGCCGTATGGCCGACCGCGGCGTCATGCAGGCCCTGCTGTGGACGCTTGCTGGCCTCATGGCCGCCCTGGCGCTGGGCTACTGGGCTTTCGCACACCCCATCCCTGCCATGGCCTATACCGTGCTCCTCGGCGTCGCCGCATTTGCGACAGTGGCGCCCATGCAGGTGCGGGTGCTCCAGCAAGCTGGGCAGGCCGGCTCCACGCTCGCTTCGAGCCTGAATATCTCGGCCTTCAACCTGGGCAATGCCCTGGGCGCCTGGGTAGGCGGCCTCGCCCTATCGCGCGCGGGACTGCCTTCGGTAGCTTGGGCGGGCGCGGGCCTGACCGCCATCGGCCTGTTGCTCGCCCTATGGAGCGGACGCAGCCGCGCGCCGGCGGCCGCAGGGTCGGGCCAATGCGCTTGATCGCGGCATGCCGGCTCAAGGCCGGCGCTCGAGCACCGTCAGGACGGGCCTTTCTCCGTCGGCCTTGGCGGTAATGGGCGGCTTGGGTAGCTTGGCCTCGCCGGGTTCGATCACGAAATGGTGGTCGAGCGAATACCACCGGCCCCGCAACTCAGGATCGGGCGCCGGCTCGATGGCAGCGTCGTGCAGCACGTACTGGCCGACCAAAGCTTCCGTGACGCCGAACTGCACGTCGGTCTCGAGGTACGGGTCGTCGCTCGAATAAACCTGGGAGAACTGGGTCTTGAAACCCGGCTTGTAAATCATGAAATGAATGTGCGCCGGCCGCATGTTGTGCCGGCCCTGGGCGCGCAGCAGATCGCCCACCGGGCCGTCGACCGGGATCGGATAGCCGGCCGGCTTGATGGTGCGGAACGCGATGTGCCCGTCCTCGTCCGTGGTGAATTTGCCGCGCAGGTTCATGTCGGCCTGGGCGGGATCCTGGTTCTCGTAGAACCCCTCCGTGGAGCTGTGCCAGACGTCCACTTCCGCGCCTGCGACGGGACGCCCTTCCTGGTCGCGGACCCAGGCATTGACGAAGACCGGGTCTCCAGGCGTGGGAGAGCGGACGATGGAGCCGCCGTTGGGCGTGGGGGGCGACCCCATGCGCCAGAACGGACCCATCAAATTGGCCGTGGTCTCAGTCTGCCCGTTGTTGCCGTTGTTCAGCAGGCAGACGAGCGCGGACACGCCGAGGGAGCCCGCGGCCAGCACCACTTCGTTGTGGGACGGCGTCGTCGCCTGGCCCAGCCGCGCGATCACCCCGCACAGCTGGTGGAACTCGGCCTCCGTCAGGCGCACTTCCCTGGCAAACGCATGCAAATGGCGCACGCCGGCCGACAGGATCTCGCGGAATCTGGGGTCGGGAGCGCGGGCAGCCTCGGCCAGAACGGCTTGGGTGACGTCTTCTTGTTTCTTGATGATCATGGTCTCGTCTTCCGGGTAATCGCATTGAACGTGATCCCGATCGCGGCCGCCCTTCGCAGAAAAGCGCCTCGCGCCGCTTATGAACCGGATGGTGCGCGCGGCGGCAACTGGTAGCTCCAGGTCTCCGTCAGCACGCGATTGCCTTCGGCCAACGCCGCGCGGAGCTCGACTGCGCGTGACGGATCCTTGACCTTCACGCGCAAGGTCAGGCGCCAGCCCTGGATGGCGGGATTCGGCTGCAACACGTTTTCGATCAGTTCGGCGTTGTCGCTCACGCTGACGTCGGCGCGAACGGGCACGCCTGGCGGCAGCTTGGCGAGCACCGGTCCCTCGAAATCGACCAGGAGCGCCGTGCTGCCGTCCAGGTGCCGGATCAGATTCGCCTGTCGCACTTCGCCGTCGGTTCGAATGGTCTGCTTGACCCAGCCCACCTCTCTCGAGAGCAGCGCCGGCTCGTTGAGTGTCCAATGGATGCGGTAATCATGCCGCATGGGTTGCCCCTGCGGCGGCAAGACGTCCGGCGTCCAGAAAGCGACGATATTGTCGTTGGTCTCGTCCGGCGTGGGAATTTCCACCAATTCGACCTTGCCCGACCCCCAATCGCCCTTGGGCTCCACCCAGGCGCTGGGCCTCAAGTCGTAGCGGTCGGCTAGGTCTTCGTAGCGATGGAACTCATGGCCCCGCTGCAACAGCCCGAAGCCCCTGGGGTTGGTCACCTGGAACGTGCTGACCGACAGCATGGGCGGGTTATTCAGCGGGCGCCACAGCCACTCGCCGCTGCCCGTGTGGATGGCAAGGCCATTCGAATCGTGCAGGGCCGGGCGGAAATTGTTGCCGCGCACCCCCTGGTTGGGGCCATACAGGAACATGCTCGTCAGGGGTGCGACGCCCAACTTGTGAATCGTGCCCCGCAAGAACACCCGCGATTCGACGTCCAGCACGGTGTCTTCGCCGGGACGCAAGACGAACCGGAAAGCGCCGGTAGCGCGGGGCGAATCCATCAGCGCATAAATGACCAGGTGCCGGTCCTGCGGCTTGGGCCGCTCGATCCAGAACTCGCGGAAACGGGGGAACTCCTCGGCCATGCCGTCCTTCCACGCCGTGTCGATCGCCAGGCCCCGGGCGGACAATCCGTATACCTGCCCCTTGCCGACCACGCGGAAGTAGCTCGCGCCGAGCAGGCTCATGATCTCGTCCTGAACCCCTTCGCGGTTGATGGGATAAAGGACGCGAAATCCCGCATACCCGAGATTGCGGGTGGCCTGCGCATCAAACGAGAGGCCGCCAAAGTCAAATTTTTCCGGGTCGTACTTGATCTCGCGGACGCGGCCATCGACGATCTCGTTGATCACGACCGGCGTCGAGAAATGCATGCCCTGGTGGTAGAAGCCGATCTTGAACGGCGTCTTCAGGTCCTGCCATTCGAACTTCTCGCGGCGCGGCTGGATGCGCTGGTAATCCCCGAACTGCATTTTGCTGAACTCGGGAGGCAGATTGCTCACCGGGGCTTGGTACGGACGCTCGATGAGCGCCTTGGCGCGCGCCGTCACGTCCTCGAGGGAAAACGCGTGTGCGGCGGCAGCACCCAACATGGAAAAGAGCGTGGCGATACCGAGCGATACAAGCGCGAGCCTGCGCCGCACGGTGGCTGCAACGTCTGCAAAATGCACAAAAATCTCCTGAAACGATACAAGGGGGCGGAACCCGGCCCCAGCCTGGGACCGCCGGCAAGCGCGATGATTCCGTGTTCCCGCGACCTCGCAGCGGCCGCGGTTGTAACAAGCTTGCGTCGCACGCCCGCCTCTCGCCCCGTCGCCGGGAAGTCGTCGAAACGGACAGTATCATAGCCAGGCCGCCCCGGCGGGGCCCAAGGCCGGGCCAAGACGATGCGCCCCGTACAATCCGGGTGTCTACGGCGACACTTCGCTCGCCACTCCCGCACTCTCATCTTCTGGAGGACGATGACTTGGCCTTCAACGCATCCCCCTGCCCCCGACACCTCGACTCCCGTCCAACGCCGGCCCCGCGTCACGCGCCACGACGCCTCGCCCGGCGCGCCGCCCATACTTTCCGGCGGTGGCTGGGAGCCGGGCTGTGCGCGGTGCTCGCGGCAGCGGCGGCCTCGGCGGCGCCCAACCATGCGCTGCTGCAGGACAAGAAGGCATTCATCGACGACCTGCTTGGGCAGATGACGCTCGAGGAAAAGATCGGCCAGCTTCGCCTGATCAGCATCGGCCCGGACATGCCGCGCGAGAAAATCGTCGAAGAGATCGCCGCCGGCCGCATAGGTGCGACCTTCAATTCGGTCGTCCATGTCGACAACCGCATGATGCAGGATGCGGCCGTCAAGAAAAGCCGCCTCGGGATTCCCATATTCTTCGCCTACGACGTCGTGCACGGCCATCGCACCATCTTCCCGATCGGGCTAGGGCTTGCCTCGAGCTGGGACATGGCAACGATCGAACGCAGCGCACGCGTCTCGGCCATCGAGGCCAGTGCAGACAGCCTGGACATGACTTTCGCGCCCATGGTGGACATCTCCCGCGATCCGCGCTGGGGGCGGATGTCCGAAGGGTTCGGGGAGGATCCGTACCTCGTCTCGCGCATCGCCCAGGCGATGGTGCGAGGCTACCAGGGCGACTCCCCCGCCCGGCGCGACAGCATCATGGCCAGCGTCAAGCACTTTGCCCTGTATGGCGCGGTAGAGGGCGGACGGGACTACAACATCGTCGACATGAGCCCCATGCGCATGTACCAAGACTTCCTGCCTCCCTACCGCGCCGCGATCGATGCCGGCGCAGGCAGCGTCATGGTGGCGCTGAACTCCATCAACGGCATGCCTGCGAGCGCCAACACGTGGCTGATGCAAGACTTGCTGCGCAAGGAATGGGGGTTCACGGGCGTGGCCGTCAGCGATCACGGCGCCATCACCGAATTGGTGCGGCACGGCGTCGCCCGGGACGGGCGCGAGGCGGCCAAGCTTGCCATCAAGGCGGGCATCGACATGAGCATGGCGGACACGCTGTACTGGCAGGAACTGCCGGGGCTGGTCGAGTCGGGCGAAGTCAGCATGGAGGAGATCGATCGCTCCGTGCGCAACGTGCTGGGCGCCAAGTACGACATGGGGCTGTTCCACGATCCCTACCTGCGCATCGGATCGCCGGCCGACGACCCGGCCGACCGCTATGCCGAGGAGCGCATGCACCGGGCGGACGCGCGCGAGGCGGCGCGTCGCTCCATCGTCCTGCTGGAGAACAAGAACCGTACGCTGCCGCTGCGCAAGTCCGCGACGGTCGCCCTGGTCGGCCCTTTGGCAGACGCCCCGCTGGACATGATGGGCAGCTGGTCCGCCGCCGGCCGGCGGGAATCGTCGGTCACGCTGCGCCAAGGCATGGAAGAGGCCCTGCGCGGCAAGGGTCGGTTGCTCTATGCGGTCGGCGCCAATGTCACCGACGACAAGCGGATCGTGGATTACCTCAACTTCCTGAACTGGGATGAAAAGGAAGTCCTCCAAGACCCCCGGCCGCCTGCCGAGATGATCGCCGAGGCAGTCGCCCTGGCGAAACAGGCAGACGTCGTGGTGGCTGCCGTAGGCGAATCGCGCGGCATGTCCCACGAGTCGTCTAGCCGCACCCGGCTCGACATCCCGGCCAGCCAGCGCGCGTTGCTCGAGGCGCTCAAGGCCACCGGCAAGCCGCTCGTACTGGTGTTGATGAACGGCAGGCCGCTGGACCTGCAATGGGAAAGCGCCAACGCCGATGCAATCCTCGAGACATGGTTCAGCGGCACGGAGGGCGGGCATGCGATCGCCGACGTCCTCTTCGGCGACTACAACCCCTCGGGCAAGCTGCCCATTTCCTTCCCCCGCTCCGTCGGCCAGATCCCGACCTACTACAACCACCCGCGCGTGGGCCGGCCCTTCATCGAGGGCAAGCCGGGCAATTACACCTCACAGTACTTCGAGGAGAAGAATGGCCCGCTCTACCCCTTCGGCTACGGCCTGAGCTATACCGAGTTCGCGCTGTCGCCGGTCGTGCTCAGCAGCGACCGCATGGGGCGCGGCGGCCGCATCGTGGCCCGGGTAAACGTGGCCAACACCGGCGATCGCGGCGGAGAAACCGTGGTCCAGCTCTACATCCGGGATGAAGCAGCTTCCGTCGTGCGCCCCGTCAAAGAGCTGCGCGGGTTCCAGAAAATCGCGCTCGCCCCGGGCGAAACCCGTACCGTCGAATTCGAGATCGGCGAAGACGAGCTGAAGTTCTTCAACGCCCGGCTCGAGCACGTGGTCGAACCCGGGGAGTTCGAGGTGCAGATCGGCCTGGACTCGCAGTCCGTGGAAACGGCGCGCTTCACATTGCGATGACGGGCAGCGCCCCGGCTCCGAAGCACGGTGGCGGGGCGCGATGGCGCTATCCGATCAGTACATCTTGTACGGCAGAAACTTGCCGCTCATGACGATCTGCACCCGGTCCCCCTTGGGATCGACTTCGCGCGACAGGTCCATCTTGAAGTCGATGGCGCTCATGATGCCATCGCCGAACTCCTCGTGGATCAGCTCCTTGAACGTGGTGCCGTATACATTGACCAGCTCGTAAAAGCGGTAAATGAGCGGGTCGGTCGGCACGGCGGTGGGCAGGGACCCTTTGTACGGCACGACCTGCAACTGCAGCACGGCATCGCCGGGCAGGTCCAGCAGCTTGCCTACCGCGTCGGCCTGCGCCTGCGTGAGCGCCATCTGGCCGAGCAACGCGGCGGTGCTCCATTCCTTGCTTTGGCCGACGGCCTTGGCGATTTCCGCCCAGCTCAGCTTCTTCTCGATCTTGCGGGCGACGATGAGTTCGGTCACTTCGGCTCGGGTCATCATGATGCTACGGGCTCCTTCTTGGCTGCCTTGTCGACCAGGAAATCGACGAGGCGATTGCGAATCTCGTAATAGCGCGCTTCGTGGTGCAGCGAAGCGCGCGTTCGCGAACGCGGCAGGTCCACGGCCACGGTTTCGGCGATGCGGGCGCGCGGCCCTGTGCTCATCAGCAGGATCCGGTCGGCGAGCAGAATCGCCTCATCGACGTCGTGCGTGATCATGAACACCGTCTGTCCGGTGGCGCGGACGATGGCGAGCAACTCGTCCTGGATCGTGCCCCGCGTCAACGCGTCCAAAGCGCCGAAAGGCTCGTCGAGCAGGAGCATCTTGGGTTGGATGGCAAACGCGCGGGCGATGCCGACGCGCTGCTTCATGCCGCCGGACAGCTCGGCAGGTTTCTTGTCGAGCGCATGGCCGAGCCCTACCATCTCGAGGTAGCGCACGCTATGCGACCGGACCTCGCGCTGCGTATATGCCGGCCAACGCGAACGGACGCCGAACTCCACGTTCTGCAACGCGGTCATCCACGGCAACAGCGCATGGGCCTGGAACACGACCCCCCGGTCCAGGGACGGCCCCGCCACCTCCCGGCCATCCATGATGATGGTGCCGGCGCTGGGCGCATCGATGCCCGCCAAGATGTTGAGAATGGTCGTCTTGCCACAGCCGGAGTGCCCGATCACGCAAACGAACTCGCCGCGTTCGATGCCGAACGTCACGTTTTCGAATACGGGGGCGCCGGGGCGCCCGTCGCGGCCGGGATAGTGCTTGGCCAAGCCTTCGACTTCAAGAAACGGACGGCTCATGCGCTACTCCCGGTAACTGACTAGGCGCGCGGCGCGCGCCAGCAGCACGTCCAGCGCCATGCCTATCAGCCCGATGAACAAGATGGCACAGATAATGTTGGCGATGGATAGGTTGTTCCACTCGTTCCATACGAAATAGCCGATGCCCGTGCCGCCGATGAGCATCTCCGCCGCCACGATCACGAGCCAGGCGATGCCGATGGAAATGCGCATGCCCGTCATGATGGTGGGAGCCGCGGCCGGCAGGATCACCTTACATGCCGTTCGCAGGCGCGGGACTTCCAGCGTGCGCGCGACGTTCAGCCAGTCCTGGCGGACGGAGCCGACGCCGAAAGCCGTGTTGATGAGCATCGGCCATATTGAGCAAATGAAGATGACGAACATCGCAGAGAGATTCGCGTCTTTGATCGTGTAGAGCGCGAGCGGCATCCAGGCCAGGGGCGAGACCGGCTTGAGCACTTGGATGAAGGGGTCGAATGCCTCGTACAGCGTGCGCGACATGCCGATCAGGAATCCCAGGGGGATGGCCACCAATGCGGCGCACAGAAAACCGGTGAGCACACGGGCGATGGAGTAGGCAAGCTGCAGCCCCAGGCCTTTGTCGTTCGGTCCCCGGTCGTAGAAGGGATCTTGCAAATGCCTCCAGAGCTGTGCCGCGACTTCGCCTGGCCCGGGAAACGGCGTCTTGCCGCCGCTCGCGGCGGCATTGCCCACGAGTGCGGCATAAGCGGGATCGACCACCGCCGCGGCCTCCTCGGAATGAGTCGCCGCCTGCCACGCGCCGAGCACCAGCACGAGGATGACGAACGATACGAGGACCGACCTCCAGCGTCGTGCAACCGGCATCAGGCCCTCCGGATCTTGAAGCTGGCCAAGTACTCGTCCGGCTTGGATGGATCGAAAGGCTTGCCCATCACGGTAAAGGATTTGTCCTGCGCGTCAGGAACGGGATAACCCGCCTCCTTCATCAGCCGCAAGGCGTCCGTGGCGAGGAACACCTCGCGGGCGATTTTCTTGTAATCGACCTCGCCCTTGATCTGTCCCCAGCGTTTCATCTGGGTCAAGATCCACACGGCGAACGACTGCCAAGGCATGGGATCGAAATCGATGCGGTTCGGCTCCTGTACCACCTTGCCCAAGCCGTCCGCGAAAGTCCCTGTCAACACCTGCTCCACTACCGTGACGGGTTGGTTCAGGTAGTTCGGGGCGGCGATGGCGGCGGCGATCTCTTTGCGGTTGGCGGGATTGTGCGCATACGCCGTCGCCTCGATGATGGCCTTGAGCAGCGCGCGATACGTATTGGGCATCTGAGTCACGAAGCCCTTGCTGGCCGCAAAGGCACAACACGGATGCCCGTCCCATAGCGTCTTGGACAAGGTGTGGATGAAGCCCACGCCGTCGTATACGGCGCGCTGGTTGACGGGGTCCGGCGCAAGGAAGCCGTCAATGTTGTCCGCCCGCATGTTCGCCACCATTTCCGGGGGCGGCACGGCGCGGATCTGCACGTCCGTGTCCGGATCGATGCCATGCTCGGCCAGGTAGTAGCGCAACAGATAGTTGTGCATCGAATAGTCGAACGGCACGGCGAACTTCATGCCCTTCCAGGTCTTGGGATCGCGCCGGTTCTTGTGCTTGATCGAAAGCGTGATCGCCTGGCCGTTGATGTTTTCCACCGCCGGCATCGTCCAGAGAATGGCACTACCGGTTCCCACGCCCATGGAAATGGCGAGCGGCATCGGCGAGAGCATATGGGCTGCGTCGTACTCGCCCGCCAGCGCTTTGTCCCGGATCAGCGCCCAGCCAGCCGCCTTGTCGACGGTGACGTCCAAGCCCTGCTTGGCGTAGAAGCCCATGGGATGAGCCATGATGATGGGCGTGGCGCACGTAATGGGAATAAAGCCGACCTTCAGTGCTTTCTTCTCCAGCGCGCCCGTGCCTTGCGCGAAGGCGTCCTTCGCGGCGGCCAGCGGGAAAAGCGTGCTCACTGCCGCCATGGCGGTCCCGCTTCCCACCGCCTTGAGAAAGGCACGACGCAATGCATCCTGCGGAAAGAGCGCCCGCATGACGGCGCCTTCCACGGCACGTGCCTGCAAGTCCTCGGACGACTCGCGCCGCTGCGCCAAATCGTGTTCGGCCTGGGAAGCATGACGGCCGCAGGCGCATGACAACCGGGATTGCGCATCGAAGGGATTCTGAAACAAGCTCATGGCGAACTCCGATCAGGAGGAAGAAGAGGAGAGGTCGGAAGAGCTCGGCGCAAATTCGATGTCTTCCTTGTACAAAGCGTAGGCGCGGTGATACTCCATCACCCGGGCCGTATCCTCGATGAAGTCTTCGGCATAGCCCGCGCGCCGGAGCAGATGCAGCCCCAGCTCGTGACCGCTGGCGATGCCGCCGGCGGTGATGACGCGCCCGGTGTCCACCACCCTCGCACGGCTTACGCGGCAAGCCGGCGCCAAGGCGGCCAGGCGGTCTATGGGCGTGCGTCCCAGGTGCGAGGATTCAAGGCGATCCGGCTCCTTGCGACTCGTGGCCGCCCGGCCGTCCAGCAGGCCCATGCGCGCATAGATCCAGGATCCCGTGCAGACACTGGTCAGCAAGCATTCGACAGGCAGCGCGGCGATGTACTCGTGCAATCGGCGGTTGTGCATTTCCTGCCGGGTGCCAGCCCCGCCAGGAATCAGGAACGCATCCATGGCCGGCGCATCATTGAAGCCGTAAGCAGGCAGCACCGTCAGCCCAGCCTGCGCCTGCACGGGGCGCAGCGCTTCCCCCACCAGGAAGACGTCGAGCTCCGGATCGAACCGGCGCGCCACCGAGAAAACCCCGTAAGGCGCCGCAAAGTCGATGACTTCCGCGTCCTTGAAAATGTAGATGCCTAGTCTGAACCCGGCTTTCTTCATGGCACGACACCCTGGAGGCATGGGCCGGCGCAACGCCGTGCTTGGCGTGGCAGGCATGGTTCCAGTGTGCGCGCATGGCCTTGCCGCCGGTATCGCGATTCCCGTGAAAAAGCTGTAGTGCTCCCACTACACGGTGCACCGGCGCGCTAGCTTGGTGCGGTGCGCCCTAAATCGGGTTCAGCGCATACGTGCGCGCATAATCGACCAGTTCAGCGATGCTGTGCACGCCGAGCTTCTCGAAAATGCGGCCGCGATAAGTCGAAACCGTGTTGGCCGAGAGTGCGAGATGCTCGGCAATGGCCGATACCGATTTGCCCGAAACGAGCAACTGCAACACCTGGAACTCCCGGTTGGACAAGAGTTCGTGGGGCGCCTGCGGCCTATCTTGCCGGACGGTACTGGCAAGCAGCTCCGCCACCGCAGGCGTCACGTAAGACTTGCCATCGGCAGCCCGCACCAAGGCCGCCAGCAGCTCCTCCGGCTCGCACCCTTTGTTGAGATAAGCATGCGCGCCGCTGCGCAAGGCACGCACCGCCAATTGGGATTCCGGATATACCGAAAGCATCACCACGCCCAGCGAAGGAAACTCGGCCCGGACGGACTTCAGTACGTCCAAGCCGTCCCGCTCGCCCAGCGCGATGTCCAGCACCATCGCGTGGTAGTTTCCGCGGCGCAAGGCGCGCAAAGCGGCGGGCCCGTCTCCCGCTTCGTCCACGGACGCGATGCGGGCGTCCTCGCCCAGCAACCGAGCCAGCCCCCGGCGAATGATCATGTGATCGTCCACGACGAGAACGTTCAATCCCATGTTCCCCCCGGTACATCGGACAAGGTCAGCCGCGCCCGCGTGCCGGCGCCGGGAGCGCTGTCGAGCTCGAATGCCGCGCCGATGGCGCGGGCCCGCTCCCGCATGCCCAGGATGCCAAAGGTATGCAGAGGCTCGGAGAGCGACATCCCGATCCCGTCGTCCTCCAGGGACACCACCAGACTGCCGTTGCGGGCCTCTGCGACCAGGCTCAAGCTACGGGCGCGTGCGTGCCGCCTGACGTTGGTCACGAGCTCCTGGACGATGCGATAGACCTCGATCTCCGCGCTGCGGCCCAGCCTGCAACGCTCGGCCTCGGGGGTGCACACGAAGCGGCAGTTCAATCCCGCGCGCAGTTGCAGGTCCTGCAGCAGCGCCTCCAGCGCAGCCCACAGCCCGAGGTGATCCAGAACCGCCGGGCGCAGATCGTTCACGATGCGCCGTGTCGACTCCATCGCCGCCTGCGCCACTTCCAGCATGCGCTCGACGTGCGTCTGCAAATCGGGGGCCTGCGTCAGTTGGCGCCTGAGCCAGTTCAGATCCAGCTGCAGGGCCGTGAACGACGCGCCGAGTTCGTCGTGGATATTGCGCGCGATACGCGCCCGCTCTTCCTCCCGCAACGAGCTCAAATGCGCCGACAGCCTGCGCAGCGACTCGTGCGCAGATTGCAAGCGTGACGTCCGCTCCTGCACGCGGCGCTCCAGCAAGGCGTATGAGCGCTGCAGCTCCCGCTCCATGCGACGCCGCTCGGAAATGTCGGAGAACGTGACGACCGCCCCCACGACCCGGCCTGCGTCGCGGATGGGATATGACGCATACTGTGCATCGAAGCAGGTCCCGTCCCGCCGCCACAACACTTCATCCTCCACCCGCACGCCGCGGCCCTCGCGAAATGCCTGAAAGATCCGGCACTCCTCCACGTGCATCAACCGTTGATCGGCGTGGGAGTGGTGGATGAGGTAATGCATGTTCCGGCCGACGACCTCGTCAGGGGTGTAGCCCAGCATGTCGGCACCCGCGCGATTGATAAAAATGCAGCGTCCGTTGAGATCTATCCCGTAGATCCCTTCGCCAGCCGACTCCAATAGCATTTCAAGCTGGCGGCGCCAGGCGGCATGGTGCGAGATGTGCTTGAGGTCGGCGAACATGTCGGCTCCCGGCCGGCCGTCCAAGAACACTAACGGCGATGCCTGCGGTAAAGCAAAGTCCATGCCGATGCGCCTCGTTGCTCCGTTGGAACTGCTCCGGATCTCTCTTCTGCCCCAAGCCGTCCTACGATCGCCTCAGCACGCCCGATGGTTGACCGCGCCGCGGAACAATTCGCAAAAAAAAACCGTGAGGGAGCCCCTCACGGTTTTCATGCTCTCGCTTCTAGGCAGCGCCCGGGGGCGGCTGCCTTCGACGCACCGTTAGATGATGCGCGCGGGTTCGACCAGACGAACCACGGACCACGCCTTGGTCTTGGAAATCGGGCGGCTTTCCGCGATTTCGACCAGGTCGCCGACCTTGTACTGGTTCTCTTCGTCGTGAGCGTGATATTTGTTCGAACGCACGACGATCTTGCCGTAAAGCGGGTGCTTGACACGACGCTCGACCAGCACGGTCACCGTTTTGTTCATCTTGTCGCTGACCACACGACCGGTCAGCGTACGCTTCAGCTTGGTTTCGCTCATTTTTACTTCCCGGCTTTCTCGCGCAGCACGGTACGGACGCGCGCGATGTCGCGGCGGACCTTGCCAAGCTGGCTGGTGTTGGAAAGCTGCTGGGTAGCCAGCTGCATGCGCAGACTGAACTGAGCCCTAAGCAGACCCTCGAGTTCCTTGCGGAGCTCGGCAGCGTCTTTCGAACGGAGTTCGCTTGCCTTCATTGCTATCTCCTTACGTCCCGAGGTGACGCGTCACGAAGACGGTCGAGATCGGGAGCTTGGCAGCGGCCAGGCGGAACGCCTCACGTGCCAGTTCCTCGTTGACGCCTTCCATCTCGTACAGCACCTTGCCCGGCTGAATCTCGGCGACCCAGTATTCGGGGTTGCCCTTACCGTTACCCATGCGGACTTCGGCTGGCTTCTGCGAGATCGGCTTGTCCGGGAAGACGCGGATCCAGATGCGGCCGCCACGTTTGATGTGGCGGGTGATGGCACGACGGGCCGACTCGATCTGGCGAGCGGTCAGGCGACCACGACCGGTGGCCTTCAGACCGAACTCGCCAAACGAGACGTTGGTGCCGCGCGTAGCCAGGCCGGTATTGCGGCCCTTTTGTTCCTTGCGGTATTTCCTGCGCGATGGCTGCAGCATGCTTATTCTCCGTCTTTGGCAGGCGCGGCTGCAGCTTCAGCAGCCGGCTTGCGCGGCGCACGCCGGGCGCCGCCTTCAGGCGCGGCAGCCGCCTCGCCTTCGGGCCGGCGGCCGCCACGACCACGGCCGGCGCCAGGGCGGTTGCCCGGGCGATCGCCACGATCGTTACGCGGGCCGCGACGCGGCTTGCGCTCTTCGTCCTTGGTTTCCGGGGCGGGCAGTTCTGCCGAGCCCAGCGTGTCGCCCTTGTAGACCCACACCTTGATGCCGATCAGGCCGTAAGTCGTGCCGGCTTCGGCCGTACCGTAGTCGATATTGGCGCGCAGGGTGTGCAGGGGCACACGGCCTTCGCGGTACCACTCGGTACGAGCGATTTCGATGCCGTTCAGGCGACCCGAGCTCATGATCTTGATGCCCTGGGCGCCGAGGCGCATGGCGTTCTGCATGGCGCGCTTCATCGCGCGGCGGAACATGATGCGCTTCTCGAGCTGCTGGGCGATCGAATCGGCGATCAGCTGAGCGTCGATCTCGGGCTTGCGAATCTCTTCGATGTTCACGTGCACGGGCACGCCCATCAGGCGCTGCAGATCGGCCTTCAGGACTTCGATGTCCTCGCCCTTCTTGCCGATCACGACGCCCGGACGAGCCGAGTAGACCGTGACGCGAGCGTTCTTGGCAGGACGCTCGATGACCACGCGACCCACGGAAGCGCCTTTCAGCTTCTTCTTCAGGTATTCGCGAACCTTGATGTCTTCCGCCAGCATGCCGGCATAAGCGTTGCCGCTGGCGAACCAGCGCGACGACCAATTACGGCTGACCGAGAGACGGAACCCGGTCGGGTGAATTTTCTGTCCCATCGTGGCTCCTTAGTTGCCGACCGTAACCACGATGTGGCACGTCTGCTTCTCGATCTTGACGCCGCGGCCCTTGGCGCGGGCGTCGAAACGCTTGAGCGAGGTGCCCTTGTCGACGTAGATGGTTTTCACCTTCAGTTCGTCGATATCTGCACCGTCGTTGTGCTCGGCATTCGCGATGGCGGATTCCACCACCTTCTTGATGATGCCTGCGGACTTCTTGGGCGTAAACGTCAGAATGTTGATGGCCTGGGCCACCGGCTTGCCGCGGATCATGTCCGCAACCAGACGGGCCTTCTGGGCCGACACGCGTACGCCACGGACTTTCGCTGTGGTTTCCATCGCGCTTACCTCTTGGCTTTCTTATCCGCAGCGTGACCCTTGAACGTACGGGTCAGCGCGAATTCGCCGAGTTTGTGACCGACCATGTTTTCGTTGATGTAAACGGGAACATGCTGACGGCCGTTGTGAACCGCGATCGTCAGACCGATGAACTCGGGCAGGATCGTGGAACGACGCGACCAGGTCTTGATCGGGCGCTTGTCTTTTCCGGCCGTAGCCGCCTCGACCTTCTTCAAAAGGTGCAGGTCGACAAACGGGCCTTTCTTGATCGAACGTGACATGGCTCGCCTCGCTTACTTCTTCTTGCGCCGCTGGACGATCATATTGTTCGTCCGCTTGGTGCGGCGGGTCTTGAAACCCTTGGACGGAGTGCCCCAGGGGCTGACCGGTTCACGGGCTTCGCCGGTACGACCTTCACCACCACCGTGCGGGTGGTCGATCGGGTTCATGGCAACACCGCGAACGGTAGGACGAATGCCGCGCCAACGCGTGGCGCCGGCCTTGCCGATCTGGCGCAGGCCGTGCTCTTCGTTGCTGACTTCGCCGATGGTCGCACGGCACTCGATGTGCACCTTGCGCACTTCGCCCGAACGCAGGCGAACTTGGGCATAGGTGCCTTCACGAGCCAGCAGCACGGCCGACCCGCCGGCCGAACGCACCATCTGGGCGCCCTTTCCGGGGATCATTTCCACGCAGTGGATCGTGCTACCGACCGGGATGTTGCGGATCGGAAGCGTGTTGCCTACGCGGATGGGTGCTTCGCTGCCGGAAATCAGCGTCGAGCCGACTTCGAGGCCGCGAGGGGCGATGATGTAGCGACGTTCGCCGTCGGCGTAGCACAACAGGGCGATGTGCGCCGTACGGTTCGGATCGTATTCGATGCGCTCGACCTTGGCCGGAATGCCGTCCTTGTTGCGCTTGAAATCGATCACGCGATAGTGTTGCTTATGACCGCCGCCGCGGTGACGCGTGGTGATGTGGCCGTTGTTGTTACGACCGGCGCTGCGCACCTGCTTTTCGAGCAGGCTGTCGAGCGGGCGACCTTTGTACAGGTGGGGGTGAACCACCTTCACCATCGCACGGCGACCGGCGGAAGTCGGCTTCAGCTTGACGAGGGGCATTTACTTCACCTCCTGCGCAAAGTCGATTTCCTGACCCGGCTTCAGCGACACATACGCCTTGCGCTCATTGCGACGGCGACCGATGAAGCGGCCAAAGCGCTTGACTTTGCCCTTGGTGTTGAGGACCTGCACGGACTCGACCTGCACCTTGAAGAGCAGTTCGACGGCAGCCTTGATTTCAGGCTTGGTGGCGTCTTGCAGGACGCGGAAAGCCACTTGCTGGTTCTTGTCTGCGATGAACGTGCTCTTTTCAGAGACGATCGGCGCCAGCAGAACCTGGAGCAGACGGTCGTTGCTCATCCCAGCATCTCCTCGAGCTGAGCGATCGCAGGCTTGGTGATCAACACTTTGTTGTAGTGGATCAGCGACAGCGGATCGGCATAACGGGACTCGACCACCGCCACGTGCGGCAGGTTGCGCGTGGCCAAATAGAGGTTTTCGTCAACCGTATCGGTAATGATGAGAACCGACTTCAAGCCCAGGTTCTTGAGCTTGTCGGCGGCCACTTTGGTCTTGGGCGAATCGACGACGAAGTTCTCGACGACAGCGATCCGGTCTTCGCGGGCCAGTTGCGACAAGATGGAGCGCACACCGGCGCGGTACATCTTCTTGTTCACTTTCTGGCTGAAGTTTTCTTCGGGCGAATTCGGGAAAATCCGGCCGCCTCCACGCCACAGGGGCGAAGACGTCATACCGGCACGAGCGCGGCCCGTACCCTTTTGGCGCCAGGGCTTCTTGGTCGTGTGCTTGACGGCGGAACGATCTTTCTGCGCGCGATTGCCGCTGCGCGCGTTGGCCTGGTAGGCAACGACGATCTGGTGAACCAGCGCTTCGTTGAATTCGCGGCCGAAAACGGTGTCGGGAGCGCTGACGGTCGCAGCGACTTGGCCCTGGTCATTCAGGAGCTTGAGATCTGCCATGTTCAGGCTCCTTTAACAGCGGGACGAACGATGACGTTCGCGCCGGCATGGCCGGGAACGGCGCCGCGAACGAGCAGCAGGCCGCGCTCTGCGTCCACGCGAATCACATCGAGGTTCTGCACGGTGCGCTGAACGTCGCCATAGTGCCCGGCCATCTTCTTGCCGGGGAACACGCGACCCGGGTCCTGCGCCATACCGATGGAGCCGGCCGAGTTGTGCGACACCGAGTTGCCGTGCGAGGCGCGGTTCGACGAAAAGTTGTGACGCTTGATCGCGCCCGAGAAGCCCTTACCGATGGTCGTGCCCGTCACGTCGACTTTCTGGCCGACGGAGAACAGGGACTCGACTTTCAGTTCGGTGCCCGGAGCGAACTCGGCGACTTTGGCCGGATCAAGGCGGAATTCTTTGAGCACGCTGCCCGCTTCCACGCCAGCTTTCGCGAAGTGGCCGCTGAGGGGCTTGGTGACGCGCGATGCACGGCGCGTACCGAACGTGACCTGAACGGCGGCGTAACCGTCCGTTTGCGGGGTTTTGACCTGGGTCACACGGTTGTTCGACACGTCCAGCACGGTCACGGGGATGGATTCGCCATCGTCCGTGAAAATGCGGGTCATGCCAACCTTGCGACCCACCAAGCCGAGCCGGAATGCGGCTGGCGTGGAGGCCGTCGATTGGGTCGACATCGTTTTCTCCATTCCCGACTACGATTGGCCGGGGCTAAAAATGGCGCTGCGCCAAGGCGCACCGCCCAGACAGCGGCGCCCGAGGGCGCCGCGCCAAAACTCGATGTATAGCGGATTCGCGCGGCCGGCAAAAAAGACGCCAGCAACTGCGCAAAGACGCCCCAAAGGGAAAACCCTAAGAGGGCTAGCCGGCTAGTATAGCCCGCGCCCGGCCGCTTTTTCAAGGGCCGGGCACAAATACCACGTTACTGCAAAGCGATTTCCACATCCACGCCGGCCGGCAGGTCCAGGCGCATCAGGGCGTCGACGGTCTTGTCAGTGGGATCCACGATGTCCATCAGGCGCTGATGGGTGCGGATCTCGAACTGGTCGCGCGACGTCTTGTTGACGTGCGGCGAACGCAGCAGATCGTAGCGGCGGATGCGGGTCGGCAGCGGAACCGGACCGCGAACCACGGCACCCGTGCGCTTGGCGGTCTCGACGATCTCAGCGGCCGATTGGTCGATGAGCTTGTAATCGAACGCCTTGAGGCGGATGCGAATCTTCTGCTTCTTCATGAAATGTCCTAAAGAGCGATGGAGCGGGCATTACCCGCCCCGGATAGTATTCAGATACTACTGGCGCTGCAAGCTTCGTGCGCCGTCGCGCCGGATGACGCGCGGCGCACGAAAGGCTATTAGGCGATGATCTTGGCGACCACGCCAGCGCCGACGGTACGGCCACCTTCGCGGATGGCAAAGCGCAGGCCCTCTTCCATGGCGATCGGCGCCAGCAGCTTGACCGTGATCGACACGTTGTCGCC